>OGZE01000538.1_pt1 | contig 28421 bp, 26 predicted proteins | sample 1576731 | NCBI WGS metagenome assembly OGZE01 (sample SAMEA3541503, study PRJEB24748) | human gut metagenome | biome: human gut; feature: human-associated habitat; material: faeces | place: China | collected 2012 | reverse complement strand
TGTAAGATGAAAAGAAGAGAGCCGGTAATTCATGATTTAAATAAGTGTTCATTTCATGAAATAGAAGATAATTATTATCAGTGTTTATTTAATGAAAATCCTCAACAAGTTATTCCAATTAAAAATTTAACGATTGAGGAATGTAAATTTATTAAGATTGATTTTAATATGATCGAATTAGTTAATACTCATATAACAGATTGTATTTTTGAAAACTGTGATTTATCAAATTTAGAATTTAATAAGGTTAGTATCCATCGTTGTCACTTTATTAACTGTAAGATGACAGGGCTAAATTTTATTGACTGTTCTTTACAAGATCTTTTATTTGAGGGAGTACAAGGACGCTATATGAATATTAGTCTTGGAAATATTCGTTGTGTTGAGTTTAATGATAGTACATTAGATGAAAGTAGTTTTATGGAAGTGAATGTTAAAAATCTTGTTTTTAAACAAGTTAGTTTTATTGCTGGAGAGGTATTTAAAACAAGCTTAAAAGGGATGGACTTTAAGACCACTAATATTGAGGGAATTAGAATCGATGATTATAGTTTAAAAGGAATCCATGTTGATATGTATCAGGCAATCGCTTTAGCTAGTTTATTGGGAATCATCGTTGATTGAATTCAATGACAAAAAATGAAATTAAGGGCTATTTAAGCCCATTTTTATATCAATTAAAAAAAATAATGACAAAATACAATTCTGTGATATAATGATGAAGTTATAAGAGAGGTTGAGTAAATGAAGATAAGAAATATTGCGATTATTGCCCATGTAGATCATGGAAAAACAACATTAGTAGATCAATTATTAAAGCTATCTGGAACATTAGAAGATCGTGAACAAATCAACGAACGTGCTATGGATAGCAATGCCCTTGAAAGAGAAAGAGGAATTACAATTCTTGCTAAAAATACAGCAATTAATTATAAAGATTATCGAATCAATATCATGGACACACCAGGTCATGCTGACTTTGGTGGAGAAGTAGAACGTATCATGAACATGGTAGATGGTGTTTTATTAGTAGTAGATGCTTATGAAGGAACAATGCCACAAACACGTTTCGTATTAAAGAAAGCATTAGCTGCTAAAGTAAAACCAATTGTTGTTATTAATAAAGTAGATAGACCTGTAACACGTATTGATGAAGTTATGGATGAAGTTTTAGAATTATTTATGGAATTAGGTGCTGATGATGACCAATTAGAATTCCCAACAATCTATACTTCAGCTTTACAAGGAACATCAAGTTTAGATCCTGATATTTCAACACAAGTACCAAATATGGATTGTTTATTTGATATGATTATCAAAGAAATCCCTGAACCATTAGTTGATGTAGATGGACCATTACAATTCCAACCAGCTTTATTGGATTATAATGATTATGTAGGACGTATTGGAATTGGACGTATTCAAAGAGGTAAAATTCATGTTAATGAATCTGTAACTTGTGTAAGAGCTGATGGAAGTCACACACAATTTAGAATTCAAAAACTTTATGGATTTATTGGTTTACACCGTATTGAAATTGAAGAAGCAAGTGCAGGAGATATCGTTGCCATTGCTGGTCTTGCTGATATTGGTGTAGGTGAAACTGTTTGTACAACAGGTCAAGAAGAAGCTTTACCATTATTACATGTTGATGAACCAACAATTCAAATGGTTTTTGGTACAAATACCTCACCATTTGCTGGACAAGATGGTAAATTTGTGACAGCAAGACAAATTGAAGAAAGATTATTTAAAGAAACAAATAGAGATGTATCTTTAAAAATTGAAAGAATCCAAAATAAAGAAGAATGGATCGTTTCTGGACGTGGAGAATTACATTTATCTATCTTGATTGAAAATATGAGACGTGAAGGTTATGAATTACAAGTTTCTAAACCTAAAGCAATCATGAAAGAAATCGATGGTGTTATTTGTGAACCATATGAAGAAGTAACAATTGAAGCACCTGATGATTGTATTGGGGCTGTTATTGAATCACTTGGATATCGTCGAGGTGTCTTAGAAACAATGGATTCTCGTGATGGACAAACACGTGTTGTTTATACAATTCCATCAAGAGGTTTATTTGGATTTATGACAAATTTCTTAACAATGACAAAAGGATATGGAATTATTTCTCACTCATTCATTGACTATCGTCCAATGGAGGGTGAAACAGTTGGTAAGAGAAACTTAGGTGTTTTAATTTCAATTGATAGTGGACAAACAACAGCTTATTCACTTGGAAGTGTTGAAGACCGTGGAGTCATGTTTGTTGGTCCTGGTGTTGACGTATATGAAGGTATGATCGTTGGTGAACACAGTAGAGATAATGATTTAACAGTTAATGTTACTAAAGGAAAACAAATGACAAATACTCGTTCATCATCAAAAGATTCAACAGTTGTTTTAAAAAGACCGCGTCAATTTAATCTAGAATCTTGTTTAGATTATATTAATGAAGATGAACTTGTTGAAGTAACACCTGAAAATATTCGTTTAAGAAAACGCTATTTAACTGAAAACGAAAGAAGACAACAATATAGAAAAAATAATGTATAAGAGCTCTTTTTAGAGCTCTTTTTTAAATTTGACGCTAATTTGTGTAATATAGTTTTGAGGATTTGATTCAGTAAGTTCATCGATTAAGCTTTCATCATAAGCAATATCATCTAATATGAGATGATTTTTTTTAGCATAATCTAAAAAGAGATGATAAGATTGATAAGATGTTTCATAAGTTCCTTTATGATAAACAACTAAATAATTACCAGATGGAATGATATCATAATTTTCATTTTCTAACTGATTATCTAAAATTGTGTAATAATATTGATAAAAAGTTTTCTTTCTATCAGAGGCTAACATCTTCTTCCATTCAACCATCCCACTAATGGCATGACCTAAGGAATGGTTTTGTTTTCTTCTGTATTTAATATGTTCTCCTAAAATTTTATATTGTGTGATTTCATTACTGTTAAAAGAAATGTGTTCGCTTTTAATGATTTTTATTTCATCTCGATATTCGACATAGACCATATTTGTCATGATTTGATTTGCTTTAGTAATGAGTTGACACTTGGTTTCCATCATGTGAATCATTTTATAATATGTTGAAATGATTTTTTTTAAAGTGATTATTTTATTTGAAAATAGTTCATAAGTACTTTGAGCGTTACGATGTTCAATATAATCTTTTATTTCTTCTAGAGAAAGACCGATTTTTTGAAGAGACTGTATAGTAGCTATAATGTCTAATTGAGACATTAAGTAAAATCTATAACCTTTTTCATTTTTATAAGCAGGCAAAAAGATTCCCTTTTTCTCATAAAAAATTAAAGTTTGCCGGCTTACACCTGAAATATTAGCAAATTCTGTTGGTGAGACATGAATATTATCCATTTTTTATCATTTTCCTTTCTAAATTAATAATTTCACAAATTATACTTGATTGTATAGTTACAATATAGCATAAAATAAACGTAGAGTTAAGAAACAGGAGGAAAATATGTTAGAAGTCAATAATTTTTTTCATGGAACACGTATTGTAGAAGGATATGGTGTTTTAAATGAAACAGGGAATGAAGTAAAAGCATTAGGATTTAAGAAAGTGTTGATCATTACTGATGATTTTTTATCTAAATCAACACATTATCAAGTTTTAAAAGAAAGTTTAGAAAAAGCAGGGATTGTCTATTTGTTAGAAACAAATGTAAAACCTAATCCAAGAGCAGAAGATTGTGATGCAATGGCAAAAGTTGCTATTGAAGAAAAGGTAGATGCTATTATTGCTTTAGGTGGAGGTTCATCAATGGACCAAGCAAAAGCTGTTGCTGCTATTGTTACAAATGGAAAAACAACTGTTGAATGGGGTGATGTAGAATTAGAACATTCAATTCTACCACTTATTTGTATTCCATCAACTTCAGGAACAGGAAGTGAAGTTACATGGTGTGCGGTTATTACAGATACCAAAAGAATGTATAAAATGACAGTGGGGGATCCTATTCATATGATTCCAACGCTTGCAATTTGTGATCCAACAATTACTTTGGATTTACCAAAATCACTAACAGCATCTTGTGGAGTGGATGCTTTAACACATTGTATTGAAGCTTATACTGTTAAAGTTCATCAACCAATTACCGATGCACTTGCCTTAAAAGGTATTTCATTAATTGCTCAAAACTTAGAAAAGGCTTATGAAAATGGGCATGATAAAGATGCAAGAAGAAATATGATGATAGCAAGTACAATAGGTGGAATGTCTTTTATCAGTTCTAATGTTGGGGCTGTTCATGCTTTTGCTGAAACTGTTGGAGCATGGTTTGATACACCACATGGTGTTGCTAATTCGTTATTTTTACCTTATATCATGGAATACAATATTCCAGCATGTATGGATAGATTTATAGATATTGCTCAAGCATTAGGAATTGAAAGAAATGGCATGAGTGATGAAGAGTATGCTTACAGCACAGTAAAATATGTTAAAGAACTTAATAAACGTTTAAATATTCCTACTATTAAAGAAATAAAAGGAATTACTGAAGATAAATTTGAAGCAATTGCTCAAAGATCTGCAGATAATGTTTTATCAAATGATAATTCAAGAGAAATCCATAAAGAAGATTATTTAGAATTATTAAAAAAAGCTTACAAAGATGAAGGAGAAAAAGAAAATGCATAATATTAAAAAAATTGTTGATTTATCATGGGAATTTACAGCTGATACACCTATTTATCCTGGAGATCCTGAACCATCAGTTACAGTAGCGACAACTTTAGAAAATGAAGGATATAATTTATCGACATTAGTGATGGGAACACAAACTGGGTCACATGTAGATGCCCCTTATCATTTTTCTAATGAAGGAGCAACAATTGATCAAATGGAATTAGATTTCTTTTTAGGTGATGCTGTTATTGTAAAAGTAACTGATAAAAAAGCTGATGAAGCTATTACAATGGCGGATATTGAACCTTATAAAGAACAAATTACAGCAAATAAAATTGTATTATTTAATACGAATTGGTATAAAAAAAGAGGAACTGAAGAATTTTTCCATCACCCTTATGTAAATGGAGAAGTTGCTCATTATTTAGTTGATAAAGGTGTCAGATTTATTGGAATTGATACAATTAATGCTGATCAAACAGGTGGAACAGAATTCCCGGTACATGATTTATTTTCTGAAAAACGTTTAATGATTGGAGAAAACTGGGCTTATTTTGATAAAATTGATTTTGAAAATCCATATGTTATTGCAATTCCAATGAAAGTTGTAGGTTGCGATGGTTCTCCAGTAAGAGCTATTGCTGTTGAATGGGAGGATTAGAAATGGATAAAAAGATTATTCTAGGATATACACGTAGATTACTTGCGATTATTCCTTCTATTTTCTTTTGTGCTTTAGGGGTTGCTTTGCTCGTTTCTCCAGAATGGGGAAGCGATCCCCTTACTACTTTTGAAATAGGGTTATCAAATGTTTTTCATGTTCAATTAGGAACAGCTGCTCTTGTTTTTGAAGGAATTGTTTTCTTTGTGTTTTTAATTATTAGAAGAGATTTAGTTCATTTAGGAACATTGGCTTGGTGTTTTTTAATAGGTCCATTTGAAAATGTTTGGTTGGATTTTCTTGCACCAATATTGCCACCAGTAAATGCTATGTCGTTTGGGTTAAAAGTTGGATGCATTCTTGCGGGATCTTTGATTATTATCATTACACTTGCATACTATATTCCTATTGGATTAGGATATCAATCAAGTGATATCTTTGCTTTTGCCATGGCGGATTTATTACATAAAAGTTATGGTATAGGTTTATCGGTATCTTATTGTATTTTATTTGCTTTAGGCGTTTCTATGGGTGCATCTTGGGGAATTGGAACACTTATAGCAGTATTTGTTTATGGACCAATCATAGATCGTTTATTACCATATTTTAAACCATTTACTTATAAGATAGCTGGAATGACAGATGAAAAAGATGACTAAAAAACAGATGTATTTGTACGGTTTGCCAGGTCTTGCAACATTATTTACTTTTACAATGTTTACAACTTATGGACTTTATTTTTTTACTGATGTTGTTGGGCTTTCAGGAAGCTTTGCAGGATTTATTATGACAATTGGTACTATTTGGGATGCAGTAACTGATCCTTTGGTAGGAATGATTTCTGATGCTAGAGATCCAAAAAAAGGAAGGAGAAGACCTTTTTTGATTGCTTTTGCGATTCCTTTTGGTATTGTAACATGGCTTTTGTTTACTTCATGGAATTTTGTAGAAACTACACAAAAGATATATTTTATTATCGTTGCCATTTTATTTTATACATTTCAAACATTAATTGATATTCCTTATACTTCTTTAAGCGGTGAAGTGACAAATGACTATGATACAAGGAGTAGACTCGCAATGATTAGAACATTTTGGGCAATTGTGGGGGTTGCTTTAGGAAGTGGTATTATGGCGTATACTTCTTTCTTAACTCCTGTTGTAGGAAGTGTGAAAAATGCCTGGTCTGTTTGTTTTGCGATTTTTGGACTTATTTGTACAATGAGTATTTTAATTGGTTGGAAAGTTTCTAAAGGGTATGAAAATCAAGATGTGATTATTAAAGAAAAAGTAACGTTTAAAGATTTATTAAATGGTCCATTTAGAAACAAAGCTTATTTACATTTAACAGCAGCATTTATTTTTGCTATTTTAGCTCAAGCAGTTTTTTTGGGAGTTATGGTGTATTATTTTACTTATAATTTGCAATTGAATAATATGCAAATATCAATGGTTAATATTATAATGTGGATTGTTGCTTTATTTTGGGTATTTCCTATTAATAGGTGGTCAGTCAAATATTCTAAAGCGAAAGCTTGGTGTATTTCAATGGGAATTTGGTTTGCTTGTATGGTTATATTTCCTTTATTTGTTTTAAAACCAAAATCGGCTATTGGACCTATTATCATGACAAGTATTTTGGTAGTTGGATTGAATGCTTTATACCAAGTGATTTATGCAATGATTAGTGATTGTGTTGAAGTGGATTGTTTGATAAACGATGTTAGGAAAGATGGTATTTTCTATTCAATGGCAACTGTTTCACAAAAAATAGCTGCTGCTATAGGGGTTAGTGTTTTAGGAAATTGTATAGATTGGATAGGCTATAATGGTCAAAATGCTACACAAACTTTATATACACAACATGGAATTGCTGTTTTATTTATAGGAGTTACCTGTGTTTGTTTACTTATATCGATTATTTGTATGATGACAAATCCTCTTACGAAAAAAAGATATCAAGATGTTTTAGAAGCTTTAAAAAAGAAAGAACATGGTTATAAAATTAATATTGAGGAATTTAAAGATTTATTAATAATAAAGAAGAAAAGGTAGGTTTTGAATAAAAACCTATCTTTTCTTTATAAAATGAAAAACATCAAGTATAATAAATTTAAAGAAAGTAGGCGATAGAATGTTAACAGGTATAGAAGTAAACTTCTCTTTAATTGTGAATATTATTCGTACACTGATTGATTTGTTGTTAGTGTGGTATATTCTATATTTAGGAATTAGTATGTTTAAACAAAATATGAGAACAATGCAACTGTTTAAAGGGGTTCTTATTATTTTACTTATTAAATTAGTCACAAGTGTTTTAGGACTTTCAACAATGTCTTATTTAGTGGATACGGTTTTGACGTGGGGGATTATTGCCATCATTGTTATTTTCCAACCAGAAATTCGTTCTTTACTTGAAAAAATGGGACAAACGAAAAGAGAGTATCATATGGATCATTTATCTAATGATCAAAAGGAACATATGCTCGATGAAATTGTTGATTCAGTTACAAAGCTTTCGGAAACCCAAACAGGAGCTTTGATTACTTTTGAAAGAGGACAATCATTAATTGATTACATTAATACGGGTACTAAAATTAATGCAGATATTAAATCTGAATTATTTAATACGATATTTTGGGAAGGGACACCTTTACATGATGGAGCTGTCATTATTAGAGATGATCGTATTGTTTGTGCAGCGGCCTTTTTCCCACCGACTCAACGTGATCTTTCACCGATTTATGGGGCAAGACACCGTGCGGCTTTAGGAATTAGTGAAATCACCGATTCTCTTACAATTGTTGTTTCTGAAGAAACGGGAACGATTTCTTTTGCTATTAAAGGGGAACTTATTAAAATTCCGAGAAAAGAATTAAGAGCAAGTCTTGTTAATGAACTAGAATGGTTTAAATCAGAAGATGAGGATGGTGATGATGATGAGTAAAAAAGATCAAGAACATCGTGATTCAACAACTGATTTTTTCTTAAAATTTATTTCGAAAGAAAAAGAAAACCCAGAGAAACTAGAAGAAAAGCATCTAACAACACAAATGATCAATACAGAAATTGATTCAAAAGGAGAATCCTTTGTTAATGGGGCAATTAAAGTGATGAACTTTATTAACTCCACTTTAGATAAAATGTTGCAATCAGGACTTTCTTTAAAAATACTTTCATTTATTCTAGCGACAATCTTATTATTTACAGTCAATGGAGGAAACTTTAATAGTATTTTTTCGACACCGAATTCAGGAGATTATATTCAATCAGTTCCGGTGAAAATTGAAAATCTTCAAGATGATTTTGTTGTAGCTGGTATGCCTGAGACCGTAAGTGTAGGATTAGTTGGACCATCGATAGACATTTATAATACAAAACTCATGAAAAATTATGAAGTTTATGCTGATTTTTCAGGAGTGGGTGAAGGTGAACAAACAGTAGAATTAAAATCACGTAATTTTTCAAATAACTTGGAAGTTCTCATTGTTCCTCAAACAGTCACAGTAACAGTATCACAAAAGGTAACAAAAACGTTTAGTTTAGGATATCATTTTAAAAATGAAGCTAGTTTAGTCTCTAAGAGCTCTGTTTCTGTGGATTCAATGGAACATAGTGAAGTTGAAGTAAGAGGATCGAAGGATAATATTGATAATGTTTATTCTGTTCAAGCAATTATTGATTTAAAAGGCGTAACCGATTCATTTACACAAAAATGTAAGATTAAAGCATATGATAGAAGTGGCAAGGCTTTAGATGTAAGTGTTATTCCTTCTACTGTCAAGGTTGATTGTTCACTTTCAAACTATAGTAAATCAGTTCCACTTGTTCCTGAATATACAGGGACAATTGCGACAGGTTATGCTGTTGATTCAATGACTTTCTCAAAAGATAAAGTTAAAATTTATGGTGATGAAAGTAAATTAAAGGATATTGAAAATGTTAAAGTTAAAGTAGATATTAGTGATTTAGAAGAAGGAAAAACATTTAAAGATTTGAAACTTTTAAGTGTTTCTGATGTCAATAAAATGTCCTTTACAACAGTAGATGGAACAATATCTATTGTTCCATCAGCTCAAAGACAATTCGTCGATATTCCTATTCATATAAAAAATGGAAAAAGAGGAAATGTGACTTTATCACAAGATACATGTAATTTAACCATAACAGGAACAAGTGAGCGTATAAACGCCTTGACAAATGAGGATATTAAAGTTTATGCTAATGTTGATGGATTGAAAAAAGGACGCCATAATGTCAAACTTGAAGTTGAATTAGGTGATTCAACCTTAAGTTATCGTTTAGACAGCGATGAACAAATTCGCGTAAATATAAAAAAATAGGAGATTTTAAAAATGGGAAAATATTTTGGGACAGATGGTTTTAGAGGAGAAGCCAATAAAGTTTTAACAGTAGAACATGCCTATAAAGTAGGACGTTATTTAGGTTGGTATTTTGGTCGTAATAAAGACCATGCACAAGTTGTTATTGGGAAAGATACAAGAAGAAGTTCATATATGCTTGAATATGCTCTTGTTGCTGGACTTACAGCAAGTGGTGCTGATGTTTCCTTAATGCATGTAACAACAACACCAAGTGTTGCTTACATTACAAGAACTGATGGATTTGATTGCGGAATCATGATATCTGCTTCACACAATCCTTATTATGATAATGGAATCAAAGTTTTAGATGCTAATGGTCATAAAATGGATGCTAAAGTTGAAGACTTAATAGAAAAATATATTGATGGAGAAGTTGATGAAATTCCTTTTGCAACAAAAGATGGAATTGGTTGTGCAACAGATTACTCAGTTGGAAGAAATAGATATTTGGGATATTTGATGTCTATTCCTACACGTGCTTTTAAAAATATTCGAGTTGGATTAGATTGTGCCAATGGGGCAAGCTCTAATCTTGCAAAAAGTGTTTTTGATGCTTTAGGTGCAAAGACTTATGTGATTCATAGTGAACCAGATGGTTTAAATATTAATACAAACTGTGGATCAACTCATATTGAATCTTTACAAGAACTTGTAAAATCAAAAGGTTTAGATATTGGTTTTGCTTATGATGGAGATGCTGATCGTTGTTTAGCTGTTGATGAATTTGGTCGTGTAATTGATGGTGATTTAATTCTTTATGTTTGTGGTAAATACTTAAAAGAACATGGTGAATTATCAAACAATACAATTGTTACAACAATTATGTCTAACTTAGGTTTATATAAAGCATTAGATAAAGAAGGTATTAAATACGAAAAAACAGCTGTTGGAGATAAATATGTTAATGAAAACATGGTAAAAAATGGTCATTGTATTGGTGGGGAACAATCAGGACATATCATTTTCTCTAAACATGCAACAACAGGTGATGGTATTTTAACATCATTAAAAATCATGGAAGCTGTTATTGAAAGCAAGAAAACACTTGCTCAATTAGTAGAACCAGTGACTATCTATCCTCAATTAATGAAAAATGTTTACGTTAGAGATAAAAAAGAAGCACAAAATGATCCTAAAGTGCAAGAAGCAATTAAAGAAGTTGAAACAAAATTAGGTGATGAAGGACGTGTTTTAGTACGTGAATCTGGAACTGAACCAGTTGTACGTGTTATGGTTGAAGCAAATACAAACGAAAAATGTTTAGAATCTGTTGATTATATTATCTCAAAAATGAGAGAACAGGGATTTATTATCAAACACTAAAATCACATATTCTCACAAAATATTGCCATAGATTATGGCAATATTTTCTATATAATGGACATAATAAAAATGGTATGAATAAAGATGGGGTGAAGAAAAAATGTTATTTAAGATTAATATTATAGATGATGAAAAGAATTTAAATGATTTAGTAAGAACCTATTTAGAAAAAGAAGGATATAGTGTTTGTTCTTTTTATACGTATGATGAAGCTTTACTTCATAAAGATGATGATGTCCATTTATGGCTGATAGATATTATGTTGGATAAGGCGAGTGGTTTTGAATTGTTTAATGAAATTAAAGCATCAAAGCCTAAAATGCCAATTATCTTTATGTCGGCAAGAGATCAAGAGTTCGATCGTATTATTGGTTTAGAAAAAGGATCGGATGATTATATTACAAAGCCATTTAATGTTAAAGAAGTTATTTTAAGAATTAATAATTTATTAAAAAGAGCTTATGATAATCCATCAAAAATACAAATAGATGGTTATGATGTTGATTTAGAAAAAAGACGTGTATTCTATCATAATAATGAAGTTGTTTTAACAACAAAAGAATATGATTTACTTGTGTATTTTTTAAATAATAAAGGACTTGCGATTTCTCGTGAACAGGTTTTATCAAAAGTGTGGGATGAAAATTACTTTGGAAGTGATCGTGTAGTAGACGATACACTTCGTCGTTTACGTAAAAAAATGCCAGAAATTAACATTCGTACAATTTATGGCTTTGGCTATCGTTTAGATTAATGCTTACAAAATATTCGTTACAAAAGCAACTTATTATTATATTTTCAATCATCGCAATAAGTATTCTAGCGATACTATTGCCTTTGATTGACAATAACCTCACACATATTATGGATAATGAAATGTATGATGTTTTAACGCGTTCACAAAATGATTTCTATTCTTATGATTTTTCGCCAGATGCATTAGATTCTGAAAAACAAATATATCATTTTACTTATTGTGTTAGTGAAGATACGTTACGTTCTTCTCAAAAAATATCAGCTAAGAAATTTCAAGTATTAGATTATGCTTTTCAAGATGATCTTTTAAAGGTAATCAAAAAAAATAAAAAGAAACTTCAAGCAAAAGTAAAAATGAATGATGAAACGATCTATTATCAAATTGCTAGGGCAGACAGTGATAATTATATTATTTCAATCGTTTATAGTGAGTATTCAAAAGCACTTATTAATAGTTTGAAAGGACAAGTTATTAATATTTTTTATGGTGCTCTATTCGTTATTGCCCTTGTTTTATTTATTTGGGTTTCTTCTTTAATAAAACCATTAAAGCTTATTAAGAATTATATTGATGATATTAAAGAAGATAAAGAAAGTACATTAAATATTGATCGACGAGATGAAATAGGTATCGTCTCTTCTTCACTTATTGAGATGAAAGAAGAAATTGATAAACAAAATGAAATTAAAGAAGAAATGATTCATAATATTTCTCATGATTTAAAGACACCAATTGCTTTAATTCAAACCTATGCACAAAGTATCAAAGATGATGTTTATCCTTATGGAGATAAAGATTCTTCCGTTGATGTTATTTTGGAAAATACGAACCGTTTGGAAAAGAAAGTAAGAAGTTTACTTTATTTAAATCGATTGGATTATTTAAGTGGGCAGGTTGGTGATGAAGTATGTTCTATGAAAGAACTTATCGAACATATTGTTTATCAGTTAAATGCAATGCATCCGGATATTGAAATTATTACTGAACTTCAAGATACTTATTTTAAAGGTGATGAAGAATATTGGCGTATTTGTATTGAAAATATTATTGAAAATGCTTCGCGTTATGTAAATCATACAATCAAAGTTATTTTAAAAAATCAATATTTAGAAATCTTTAACGATGGAGAGCCCATTGATAATTCAAATCCTGAGTCATTATTTCAACCTTATGAAATTGGACATAAAGGACAATTTGGTTTAGGATTATCTATTGTTTATAAGACAGTAACAATGTATGGCTTTAAAGTAGAAGCGCTTAATAGAAAAGATGGTGTCAGCTTTGTAATACATAAATAATTTCCAAATAGAAATATTTGGAAATTTTTATTTCAATCTTGATTTTTTTAGAAAATAGTGGCACTATTTAATGCACTATAGTTATTTCATATTCTAAAAAATTAGAGTATAATTAAGAATAAGGAGTGAAATGAAATGAAAGTCGTTGTTGCTGCAGGAGGAACAGGAGGGCATCTTTATCCTGCTCTTGCCTTAGTTGAATATATAAAAAAACAAGAACCTGATTCCAAGTTCCTATTCATTGGGACAAAAGATCGTTTAGAATCACAAGTTGTTCCACAACTTGGTTATGATTATGTAGGACTTAATGTTAAAGGACTTGTTGGAAATCCTTTAAAGAAAGCGCATGCTGCTTTATTATTTGTATGTTCTATTGGACATGCAAAAAAAGCAATTAAGAAATTTAATCCTGATATTGTTGTTGGTTTTGGGGGCTACCCAAGTGCTTCAGCTGTTCAAGCTGCCTTTGGTTTAAAAATCAAAACCATGATCCATGAACAAAATTCAATTATTGGTCTTACAAATAAGATTTTAATTAAAAAAGTAGATCAAATTGTTTGTTGTTATCAAAAAGCTTATCAAGAATTTCCAAAAGAAAAAACCCTTCTTTTGGGAAATCCTCGTGCCAGTGTGATTGTTCATGAACAACCTAAGGATGTCTACGATGAATATCATTTAGATCGTCAAAAAAAGGTTGTCACAATTGTTATGGGGTCATTAGGATCACAAACAGTGAACCAAACAATGAAAGAATGCATGGATCAATTTAAAGGAAAAGATTATCAAGTGGTTTATGTATCAGGAAAACCTTATTATGAATCAATGAAAGCTTATGAAAATGAAAATGTGCATATTGTTCCTTATGTAAATGATATGCCATCCTTAATGCATATTACTGATTTAATTGTTTCTCGTGCGGGTGCAAGTACCCTTGCTGAATTAACCGCTTTAGGCGTTCCAGCAATCTTGATTCCAAGTCCCTATGTCTCTGCAAATCATCAAGAATATAATGCTAGAGAACTTGTCAATAATCAAGCGGCAGATATGATTTTAGAAAAGGATTTAACAGGTGAAAAATTGATTTCTACAATTGATGCAATTATTAATGATGAAAGTCGTTTAAATGTTTTAAAAGAAAACGCACAAAAATTAGGAAAACCAAACGCTCTTGAAGATATGTATCGAGTGATTGTGGATATGTTAGGAAAATAATTATGAAATTTGAAAAATATTATCAAGAACTTTTAGAACTTAATGTAGGAACAATTTTAAAAGATGAACCTCTTTATAAACACACAACATATCGTGTAGGAGGTCCAGCAAGATTATTTATTAAAGTAAAAGATGTAGAAGGACTTATTTCTATTATTAAATATTGTCGAAAACATAGAATTCAACTTTTTGTTATTGGTAGAGGATCTAATTTATTATTTTCAGATAAAAGTTTTGAAGGCATTGTTATTTCATTAGAGAATATGAATCATTATTCAATCAATGGAAGTGAAGTTGTGGCACAAAGTGGTGTTGCGATGATTAAACTTGCTTATGATTGTGCAAAAGTTGGTTTAAGTGGCTTTGAATTTATGGGAGGTATTCCGGGAAATATCGGTGGAGGTATTTTTATGAATGCTGGTGCTTATAAATCATGTTTAAGTGAAGTTGTGAAATCTGTGAAAGTATTAAATGAAAATTTAAGGGTTGTAACACTTACGAAAGAAGAAATGGAATTTTCATATAGACATTCCATTATTCAAGACCATCCTAAATGGATCGTTTTAGAAGCAACTTTTGAATTGGAAAACAAAAGTGTTGAAGAAATCAATGAAAAATTAGATAAGAGAAAAGAAAGACGTATGTCGTCACAGCCATGGAATAAACCAAGTGCAGGAAGTGTTTTTAGAAATCCCGAAGGAAATGCGGCTTGGAAATTGATAGACGATGCCAAACTTAGAGGCTATGAAATTGGGGGTGCGCAAGTATCACCTAAGCATTCTAATTTTATTGTCAATAATGGTTATGCTTCTGCTAAAGATATTTATGATTTAATATTTTATGTTCAAAAAACAGTACAAGAACAATCAGGTGTTTTATTAAAACCTGAAGTGCGTTTTATTAACTGGGAGTTATAAAATGGCTACGTATATGTACAATGAGCATGATGTTAATCAAGTAAAAAACATGCAAAAGAAAATACAAAAGAAAAAGCAAAAGAGAAGAAGATGCTTTGTCTTGGTTGTTTTAATAATCATTGCTTGTATTATTTTTATGACAGGGAATGCAAGCAAAGTGAAGAAAATTTCAGTGAGTGGATGTCATTTAACGAATCAAGAAAATATTATTGAACATATTTCAATTAAATCAAAAGAAACATATTTCTTTAAAGTAAATAAGAATCAAGTGGAAAAAGAAATTGAACAAATGATTTTCATCAAAAAAGCAACTGTAAAAAAAGATTTGTTAGGAAATGTGAAAATTACTGTTCAAGAAAATAATGCCATGCTTTATAGTTATATCGATAATATACTTTATATTGTTGATGAAGATGGTGTTATGGGAAAAGATGTAAAACAAGAAAAGCTTTCTTATGTTCAAAGATATCCACAAGCTATGAATTTTGATGAAAAACATTTAAAACAATTTGTTAAAGAATACAAACAATTGCCATCAGTTATCAAAAATCAGATTTCAAGTATCGTTTTTGAACCAAATGATAAAGATCAAACAAAGTGTAAATTGGAATTGGATGATGGTAAGATTTTTTATGTAAGAATTGAAGATATGGTTCATCAACTGACATCAACGAATTACTATTTAGTTATTCAAAAATATCCTGAAAATAGATACTATGATTTTTTAGGTGAAAATGTGTATGTATATAATTAAATAATAAATAAAAAAAGCTACGCGATTGAAACTAAAACCTTTAATTATCGTAGCTTTTATGATATTATTAACATATATGTAGTAAGGGGAGATAGACATGAATGAAGTTTATGCAGTGTTAGATATAGGTAGTGCAACAATTGAATTACTTGTTGGCGAAATAATGAACTCTAATTTGCATGCATGCCTGTGGTCATGATGTTCATGCTTTTTTCAAAAAAAGTCCCAAGTCATGGTGTGAAAAAAGGTATTATTGAAGATGAACATTTATTGGTAAATGATATTAAAGCGGTTGTCCAAGAAGCTAATAAATTTCTTGATGGAGAAATCAAAGCTATTGGTTTAACAATACCAACCATTCGTTCAAAACTCTATCAAAGTAATAGTACCGTTTCTTTAAATCATGAATCAAAAATAACAAAAGATGATATTGTTAGAGGATTGAAATTATCCACAAAATTTAAAAGATCTTCTGAAGAAGAAGTAGTCTGTGTGATTCCTGTTAAATTTAATGGTGATTTTGGAATCAGTAATCAACCACCGATTGGAGAATCATCAAGAAATTTAATTGTTGATACACTTGTTATTACTTCACAAAAAAGTATTTTATATCCATATATTATGGCTGTAGAAAAAGCAGGTTTAGAAGTTATGGATATTTGTATTAATGCTTTTGCGTGTGCGAAAGAGGCATTTGATGCTGTTTATCTTCAAGAAGGTGCTGTATTGATTGATATGGGTTATAAGACTTCAACAATTTCTTTTTATAAAGATGGTTATTTGAAATATTTGACAGTATGTTCTGTAGGCGGATATAACTTAACAAGAGCTATTGCTCAAAACCTACAAATCTCAATGAATCAAGCGGAAGCTTATAAAATTAAATATGGTTCTTTAGATTATACGATAGGACAGGAAGATATTATTCATTCAACAGAATTACCGGATGGACGAAAAGATTATACGCAAAAAGATTTTGCGCATATTTTGGAAGAAGCAACTGTTGATGCTTTAAATGTAATTAAAGAAAAATTACAGATCATTGATGATGGTGGTCATTATGAAACCTTGATCGTTGGTGGTGGCGGTGAACTTGAAATGTTAGATAAGGTAGCAGGAAATGTTTTAGAAGGTCCTGTGAGAGTTTATCGTCCAGATATTATAGGAATTCGCGATATGTCGTTTGTTTCAGCAGTGGGAATGATTTTCTATATGTTGGATCGAGCAAAATATTTAGGAGCTTATGAAACATCGGTTATATTACCAGACATTTCTAATACAATGGCTGTAAAATTTAAAGGTTTAACAAAAACAAAGGATACAAAAGAAAAAACTGGAAGGTTCAGTAGATTACTTGATACTTTCTTTGGTGAAGAAGAATAAATAAAAGAGAGGGAAAATCATGAACGAAGAATTAGATTTTGAACAAGTAGCAAGAATAAAAGTCATTGGTGTTGGTGGTGGAGGAAACAACGCTGTCAATCGAATGGTTGAAGAAGGGGTAAGAGGGGTAGAATTTTTTGTCGCTAATACTGATGTACAAGTTTTACGTCGCTCACCAGTTGAAAATAAAATTGTTTTAGGAAAAGATTTAACAAAAGGTTTAGGAGCAGGTGGTAATCCAGAAATGGGTAAAAAAGCTGCTTTAGAATCTGAAGGTGATATTAGAACAGCTTTAGAAGGAGCTGATATGGTTTTCATCGCTGCAGGTATGGGTGGTGGAACAGGAACAGGTGCTGCACCGGTATTTGCAAAGATTGCACGTGAACTTGGAGCGTTAACTGTTGGTGTTATTACAAAACCATTTACTTTTGAAGGAATGAAACGTAAAAAACAAGCTATTGAAGGTGTTGATGAATTACGTGCAAATGTTGATAGTATTATCGTGGTTTCAAACGATCGTTTATTACAATTAATTGGTGGTCGTCCAATGCAAGAAGCATTTAGAGAAGCAGATAATGTTTTAAGACAAGGTGTTCAAACAATTACTGACCTAATTGCTGTTCCAGCATTTATCAACCTTGACTTTGCTGATATCTGTGCGGTTATGAAAAATAGAGGAAATGCTTTAATTGGTATTGGTATGTCTTCTGGTGATGATAAAGCAAAAGAAGCTGCTAAACGTGCTATTTCTTCACCGTTATTAGAAGTTTCTGTTGCTGGAGCTAAAGATGCAATTATTAATGTTACAGGTGGACCAAATATTTCATTATATGATGCAAATATTGCCCTTGAAACAATCACTCAAGAAGTTGGGGATGACATTAACACATATTTAGGTATCGCTATTAATGAAAACTTAGATGATGAAATCATCGTTACAGTTATTGCGACTGGATTTGAAGAAGAAAAAGAAGAAGTTACTGTACAACCTTCAGTCGCAAAACCATTAGGTGATGAACCTCAAACTTATGATTCGTTTGACGATGATGATGACGATGATGATGGTTTTCCACCAGCATTTATTAAAAACAGAAGAATTTAGAGCTAACGCAGTTAGCTCTTTTTTATAAAAGGGGGATTTAAAAATGAAATTAGGTTTTATAGGATTAGGAAATATGGCAGGGACAATCTGTCAAGGTGTTATTGAAAGTGGATTTATCAAAGGAGAAGATGTCTGTGGTTTTGACATCAACCAAGATAAACTTACACAAATGGAAAAAGATTATGGGATTTGTGTTTGTACAAGCGAAAGAGATTTGGTAGAACATAGTGATTATGTTTTAATGGGGGTTAAACCAAATGTCATTGAAAGCGTACTTGATAAAGTAAAAGTTCTTTTAGATGATAAAATAATTATATCAATCGTGGCAGGATATAGTCATGAAAAATATGAAACACTCATTCCTGGAACACATCATCTTACAATTATGCCAAATACACCTGCAAAGGTTTTTGAAGGTGTAACACTTTTTGAAAAAGAAAATACATTGACTCAAGAAGAATTTGATTTTGCTTATCAAATGTTTGAAAGCATTGGCGAAGTTTATGTGATTGATAATAAACAAATGATTGCTGGAGGAGCTTTAAGTGGTTGTGGACCTGCTTTTGTTTATATGTTTATTGAAGCACTTGCTGATGGAGCTGTTTTAAATGGTTTACCACGTGATTTAGCTTATAAGCTTGCTAGTCAAACCGTTTTAGGAAGTGCCAAAATGGTGCAAGAAACGAAGGCTCATCCAGGATTATTAAAGGATCAAGTTTGTTCACCAGGAGGAATTACCATCAAAGGAGTCAAAGCTTTAGAAGAAAACGGCTTTAGAAATGCGGTTATGGAAGCAATTGATAAGGCTAAATAGATTGTATAAAAAATAAAACATTGTTTAATTTTGTTGACTTTGTTTTTTAAACAGTTTTATAATACAAACAAGTGAAAACCGATGAAGTGGAGATAAAAATAGATCGTGCACTTATAGAGAGTTTGGATGGTGGAAGCAAACAGAACGCAGGCTATTAAATGGACCATTGAGGGCAAAAGGAAAGGCTTAGGCTGAGTATTCTTTGACGTTAGGCTTACGTAAGTAGTCGTAGATGTGATAGCATCTAGCTAAGAGCATGATTTTATAATCATGAATCAAGGTGGCACCGCGGATATAACCGTCCTTGAAAGTTTAACTTTCAGGACGGTTTTTTTAATTATAAGGGGGAGTTTTATGTATTATCCAAAATTGGAAACATTAGAAAAAATGAATCTAGATGATTGCGATTTAGTTCCAATAAAAAAAGAAATCTATAGTGATATGATTACACCAATCGAATTGATGAGAAAACTAAAACAGTATTCTAAACATGTTTACATGTTAGAAAGTCATGAAGATAAAAGTAAATGGGGGAGATATACTTTTATTGGATTTGATCCTAAAAGTGAAATTACATGTTACAACAAGATGATGAAAGTCAATGATAAAATCTTTAAGGTAGAACATCCTAAAGAATATATCCGAAAGATTTTAAATGAAAATCGTAGTTTAAAGTTAGAAGGGTTTCCTACTTTTACAGGGGGACTGGTTGGTTATTTTAGTTTTGATTATTTTAAATATAGTGAACCTTCAATTATTAAAAATCAAAAGGATAATGGTTTTAATGATGTTGATTTAATGTTGTTTGATAAAGTGATTTGTTTTGATCACTTTAAACAAAAATTGATTCTTATTGTCAATATTAAAACAGATGATTTACAAAAGAATTATAAAAAAGGAATTAAAGAATTAGATGAACTTGAATACATTGTTCGTAAACATGTTAAAACACTTGTCCAGCCATTAAAACTATTAGATGATTTTAAACCCGTTCTTTCTAAAGAAGAATATTGTCAAATGGTTGAAAAAGGTATTGAGTTTATTAAAGAAGGGGATATCTTCCAAGTTGTTTTATCAAATAGACAATATGCAAGAGCAACAGGTTCTCTTTTTGATACTTATCGTGTATTAAGAACAACGAATCCGTCACCTTATATGTTCTACTTTGCAAGTGATAATATTGAAGTAGCAGGAGCTTCTCCTGAAACCCTTATTAAACTAGAAGGAAAGAAGTTAACGACTTTCCCAATTGCGGGAACAAGAAAAAGAGGAAAAGATGATCAAGAAGATCAACAATTAATAGAAGGATTATTAAAAGACGAAAAAGAATTAGCTGAACATAATATGCTCGTTGATTTAGGAAGAAATGATTTAGGAAAGATTTCTAAATTCAATAGTGTAAAAGTTATTTCTTATATGGATATTTTAAAGTTCTCGAAAGTTATTCATATAGCGAGTGTGGTAAGTAGTGAAATCAAAGATGAATATGACGCCTTAGATGCCATTGATTCTTTACTTCCCGCAGGAACGTTATCAGGAGCTCCTAAAATAAGAGCTTGTCAAATTATTAATCAATTAGAACAAAATAAAAGAGGCATTTATGGTGGTGCCATTGGTTATTTAGATTTTACAGGAAATATGGATCTATGCATTGGTATTCGCTTAGCTTATAAAAGAAATAATGAAATTTCTATTTGTAGTGGGGCAGGTATTGTTTATGACAGTGTTCCTGAAAGTGAGTATCAAGAATGTTTAAATAAAGCAGGAGCCGTTGTAGAAGCAATTAAAATGGCAGATGGGGGTATTGATTATGATTCTACTTATTGATAACTATGATAGTTTTGCATATAACCTCTATCAATTGATTGGTTCTATTAATGAAGAAATCAAGGTTGTAAGAAATGATGAAATATCTGTTGAAGAAATAGAAAAAATCAATCCTGCTTGCATTATTATTTCACCAGGTCCTGGTAAACCAAGTGAAGCAGGAATTATAGAAGAGGTCATTCAAACCTATTATACAAAATATCCGATTTTAGGAGTTTGTTTAGGACATCAAGCCATCGTTGAAGCTTTTGGGGGCATTGTTGGTTACGCAAAAAGTGTGATGCATGGAAAATCTTCCATTATTAAAGTAAATACGAATAATCTTTTATTCAAAGGAATCGAGGAAAAAACAAGGGTTGCAAGATATCATAGTTTAGCTGCTAAAAAGGAAAATTTACCTGATTGTTTACAAATTATAGGGGAAAGCGATGATGGGGAAATCATGGCGGTTTGTCATAAAAACTATCCAATTTATGGTTTACAGTTTCATCCAGAGTCGATTTTAACAAAAGAAGGTAAAAAAATAGTTGAAAATTTTTTAAAGGAGATACAAAATGATTAGGGAAGCAATTATTAAATTATCTAAAAAAGAAGATTTAACATATCAAGAAGCTTATGAATGCATGAATGAAATCATGGATGGGCAAGCTTCTGATATTCAAAAAGCTGCTTATTTAACAACACTTTCATTAAAAGGTGAAACCATTGATGAAATAACAGCAAGTGCTAAAGGAATGAGAGAACATTGTGTGAAGTTATTAAATGATCAAGATGTTCTTGAAATTGTAGGAACCGGAGGAGATGGATCAAACTCTTTTAATATTTCTACAACCTCTTCATTAGTGATTGCTAGTGGGAGTGTTAAAGTTGCTAAACATGGAAATCGTGCAGCAAGTTCAAAAAGTGGAGCAGCGGATTGTTTAGAAGCTTTAGGAGTTGATATTACAATCAACGAAAAAAGAAGTAAGCAATTATTAAATGATATTAATATTTGTTTCTTATTTGCACAAAACTATCATTTAGCGATGAAATATGTTGCACCTGTAAGAAAAGAATTAGGTATTCGTACAGTCTTTAATATTTTAGGACCACTTACAAATCCAGCAGGAGCTACTTATCAAGTAATGGGTGTTTATGATGAAGCATTGGTTGAACCACTTGCTCAAGTATTGAGTAATTTAGGGGTTAAAAGAGCAATGGTCGTTTATGGTAAAGATGGCTTAGATGAAATTTCTGCATCTGATGAAACATTTGTATGTGAAATCAATGAAGGAACCTTTAAAACTTATACGATTTTTCCAGAACAATTTGGTTTACAAAGATGTTTAAAAGAAGAACTTATAGGTGGAACACCAAAAGAAAATGCTCAAATTACTTTAGATGTTTTAAGTGGTAAACAAGGAGGTCCAAGAACAGCGGTTTTAATGAATGCAGGGGCTGGACTTTATGTTGGAGGTAAGGTTAATTCTTTAAAAGCAGGGATTGATTTAGCGGCTGAACTCATTGATAGTGGAAAGGCAAAAGATAAATTAGAAGAATTTATAAAAGAATCAAACAAATAGGAGCGTATATTATGATTTTAGAAGATATTGTTGAAAGTACAAAGGAACGTGTTGAAACAAACAAAAAACGTCATTCGATTTATGAATTAAAAGAAAAAGCATTTGCTATGCCTATTGATCAAAGTTTTCCTTTCAAAAAAGCTTTAGAAAAAGAAGGAATGTCTTATATTTTAGAAGTAAAAAGACATTCTCCATCAAAAGGTCAAATTGTTTCTACTTTTGATTTTAAAGCAATTGCGAAAGAATATGAAATGATTGGTGCTGATGCTATTTCAGTTGTTACTGAACCTGATTATTTTAAAGGGGATGATGATTTTTTAAGAGAAATCAAACGTATTGTGAAGATTCCTGTTTTAAGAAAAGATTTTGTTGTAGATGAATATATGGTTTATGAAGCTAAAATCTTAGGAGCAGATGCCATCTTATTGATTGCAGGTGTCTTAGATGAAATTACATTAATGCGTTGTGTCAATTTAGCACATAATTTAGGTATGTCAGCAATTGTGGAAACACATAGTTCAATGCAAGTTAAAAAAGCATTACGTGTGGGTGCTAAAATTATTGGTGTAAATAATAGAGATTTAAGAGATTTCAGTGTTGATTTAAATACAACATTAAAATTGAGAGATATGGTTGATGATGATGTGATCTTTATCTCTGAAAGTGGTATTAAAACAAGAGAAGATATTGAATTATTAGAAAAACATCGTGTAAATGGTGTCTTAATTGGTGAAACAATGATGAAAAGCCATGATAAAAGACATACACTAGAAGTCTTAAAAGGCTTAGATGAAGAAGATTAAGATTTGTGGTTTAAAAAGAAGAGAAGATATTGAATATGTCAATAAGTATCAACCAGATTATATTGGTTTTGTTTTTGCGGGGAAGAAAAGAAAACTAACATATGATCAAGCAGTTGATTTAAAAAAGTATTTAACATCTTCAATTCAAGTAGTTGGTGTTTTTGTAAATGAGGATATTTCTTTTGTTGAAAAGTTAGTGAAGGAGCATGTGATTGATCTTGTTCAACTTCATGGACAAGAAGATCAAAAATATATTCAAGCTTTAAAAGAAAAGGTAGATGTTCCTATTATTAAAGCGATTCAAATTAAAAATGAGGATTCTTTTAATGAACATTATGATGTTGATTATTATCTTTATGATCATGGAACAGGTGGAACAGGGGAAAGTTTTGACTGGTCGATGTTAAAAGAAGTAGATAAGCCGGTGTTTTTAGCGGGAGGAATTAATCTTTTAAATATTGAGGATGCTTTAAAAAAGAACGTTTATGCATTAGATGTTTCGAGTGGGGTTGAAACAGATGGATTTAAAGATGAAGAAAAAATTAAGAAAATCGTAAGGAGAGTTAGAAATGAAGGGTAGATATGGAATACATGGGGGACAGTATATCCCTGAAACTTTGATGAGTGAAATTCACAAAATTGAAGAGGCTTATGAATTTTATAAAAATGATCCAGCTTTTAATGATGAACTTAATACATTATTAAAAGAATATGCAGGAAGACCATCTTTGTTGTATTACGCTAAAAAGATGACAGAAGATTTAGGTGGAGCAAAAATCTATTTAAAAAGAGAAGATTTAAATCATACCGGTTCTCATAAAATTAATAATGTTTTAGGACAAGTATTAATGGCTAAAAAAATGGGAAAAACAAGAATTATTGCGGAAACAGGTGCTGGACAACATGGGGTGGCTACAGCAACAGCAGCGGCTTTACTTGGCCTTGAATGTGAAATCTTTATGGGAAAAGAAGATACAGACCGTCAAGCTTTAAATGTTTATCGTATGGAACTTTTAGGAGCTAAAGTACATCCTGTTACTACAGGAACGATGACTTTAAAAGATGCGGTCAATGAAGCAATGAGAGAATGGACAAAACGTGTGGATGATACAATGTATATTTTAGGTTCTGTTATGGGACCTCATCCATTTCCAATGATGGTTAGAGATTTTCAAAGTGTTATTTCTAAAGAAGCAAGAGAACAAATTCTTGAATATGAAGGAAAACTCCCTACAGCTGTTATGGCTTGTGTAGGTGGTGGAAGTAATGCCATGGGAATGTTCTATAACTTCATTAATGATAAAGATGTAAAACTTATTGGTTGTGAAGCTGCTGGTAAAGGAGTCGATACGGCTTTAACAGCCGCAACAATTGCGACAGGATCATTAGGTGTTTTCCATGGAATGAAATCTTATTTCTGTCAAGATAAATACGGACAAATTGCTCCTGTATATTCTATTTCAGCTGGTTTAGATTACCCAGGTATTGGGCCTGAACATGCTTATTTACATGATACAAAAAGAGCACAATATGTTCCAGTTACTGATGATGAAGCGGTAGATGCTTTTGAATACATTGCAAAAACTGAAGGAATTATTTGTGCTATTGAAAGTGCCCATGCGATTGCCCATGCAATCAAAATTGCACCAACAATGAAAAAAGATGACATTTTAATTGTTTGTCTTTCAGGTAGAGGAGATAAGGATGTTGCCGCAATTGCGAGATATAGGGGGAAAGAAATCTATGAATAGAATACATAAAGCCTTTGAAAATAAAAAAGCTTTTATTGGATTTTTGACAGCAGGAGATCCAGTATTAGATAAAACAGTTGATTATATTTTAGATATGGAACAAGCAGGAGCAAGTCTTATTGAAATTGGTATTCCATTTTCTGATCCTATTGCTGAAGGTCCGACTATTCAAGAAGCTAATGTGCGTGCTTTAAAAAATAAAGTCACAACAGATGATGTTTTTGAAATGGTTAAAAAGGTAAGAGAAAAAAGTGATATTCCACTTTGTTTTATGACTTATTTAAATGTCGTTTTTCATTACGGTTATGATGCATTCTTTAAAAAATGCCAAGAAGTAGGCATTGATGGCATCATTCTTCCTGATTTACCTTATGAAGAAAGTCAAGAAGTCAAAGATGTTTGTTATAGCTATGATGTTACTTTAATTTCTATGATTGCTCCCACAAGTAAAGATCGTGTTGAAATGATTGCAAAAGATGCAAAAGGATTTATTTATTTAGTCTCTTCAATGGGAGTTACTGGAACAAGAGAGGATACTTCATTTGCAAACAATCTTGAAGAAATTATCAATCATATTCATCAAGTCACAGATACACCAGTAGCTATTGGGTTTGGTATCAACAAACCAGAACAAGTCAAAGAATTTAAACAATATGCAGATGGTGTTATTGTTGGAAGTGCCATTGTTAATATTATTAAAGAACATGGTGCAAAGGCTGATCAACCGTTAAAAGAATACATCCAATCACTTACAAATGAATTATAAATAAAAGTGCAAGCTTAAGCTTGCACTTTTACAATATAACAATATTTCTTATAAAAAGCTATCCCATATCCTTTTACATGAAGATATCCATCATTGATGATTTCTTCTTCATATTTATGATCAATGATTTGTTGAGCTCCTTCACTTGCATCTTTAATTAAATCTTTAACACTCTTAGAATGTTTACATTCTAAGATGAGTGCTGTCTGAAAGATTTGTTTAGGTAAGATACATAAATCGAATCTTCCATGCATTGCTTCTCGATTTGATTTGATTTTTTTACCACTAAAGAGCCCTAATAGAAAACCATGATAGAAAGATTCTTCATTATCAAAATAACTAATACTTCTTGATAAGATATCTCCTAGTATTTCATTTGCTTGATCTACATCTCCTTTAACTAGACTTTGATAAAGATCTTCTTTTCTTACAAAAGTATAGTCTTCGAAATAAGACATAAATGTTTGTTTATAGATTTCATATACTTCTTTGTTTGGGATAATCAGTTTATACTTATTTTCTCCTAAATCTTCTTTTATTTTTAAATATCCTGTAAGTAAAAGAAAACTATAGATATTATTAATATTATCCATTTCTCGATAAGTGAGTTCAGGTTTGATATATTTCGTTAAAGACTTTCCTTGAATGAGTTGTTCAAATTCTTCATGAAGTTCATCACTGCCATTTTGAATATAGTTGACAACAAGATCATTTCCACTAGTATTTGCCCAGAAAGAGATGGGCTTAAAAGATTGATCTTGTATTTTATTTTTGACATACATAAGAGTACTCCACGGATTATAGATTTCAATATTTCCAAATAAATACCCATCATACCACTCTTTTACGGTCTGGCTGTCATCCTCCAGTCCATACTCTCGCAGCATATCGCCTACTTCCTGGTCCGTAAAACCAAAATACTCATCAAACGCAGATTCCGCAACCGAATACACTTTAAAATTATTCAGCCCCGTGAAAATACTTTCCTTGGTGATCCTCAAACAGCCAGTCAACACTCCCATCTGCAGACTGTCATTGGTTTTCAGCACGCTTCCCAGCATTCCACGAATCAGAGATACCATCTCATCATAGTATCCATGCTGAAATGCCTTATCCAGCGGCACATCGTACTCATCAATCAGAAGAATCACTTTTTTCCCATAATAATCCCGCATCATATCTGTCAAAAGGCCAAGACTGCTCTTCGCCTCCTTCACAGACGCATTTCCACTGGCAATATGAGCAAAAGCTGCTTTCTGAAATTCCGTAGCTTTGGGACTTTCCTGCAAATACAGATGTTTATTAAACAGATCCGCAAGTACCACTGTCATCATCCCAAATGCACCATCAAAATTCAAACCATCCACCTGGCGAAAAGACACGAAAATGGTCGGATACTGGTTCATCCATTGCTGGCATATTTCCTGATTTTTCATGAGCTCCAGACCAGCAAACAGCTCTTTACTGTCTTTGCGAACATCAAAAAAGTACTCTAACATACTCATCCCCAATGTCTTGCCAAACCGGCGGGGACGAGTAATCAGAGTAACTTTCGTTGAGGTTGTCTTCAGTAAATCATCGATTAAACCCGATTTATCAATATAGTAAAATCCATTTCTTCGGATTTCCGCAAAATCAGAAATACCAACTGGGATGTCCAAGTGCTTCATTCATGCCACTCCCTTCGCTCAGAATCAGATTTGCCAGATAGACATTTCAATCTAAGTATAAAATAGCATAAAAGAAATGATTTCTCAAGGACTGGCTGTCAAGAATAGCCTCTTATTCTTCTATGTCCTCATACGCTTCCCCACTGGTTTCAGATGCCCATCCGGTTCCCCAGGCTGCTAATACAAAAAACCATACCAGCCATTGAGACCACGCTCTCCTTATCCGCAATATCCAATTCCAGCCTGTATACATCCACTCAGGCACATAGGCATTCTCATCTTTCAAAAAATCGAATTTTGCTGCTCTTGCATCCCCGGAAAGTGCATAGAATGTGACTCTTGATTTATACAATTTCTGGAACCAGGTGCGATGCTCGTAAGATAAGATCTTCGTTCCAAAACTTTCATTTAACGGTTCTGAATTCAGGTACTGATCCGCAACATCACCATAATGAAATGTTATCGTATAATCCTCATTGTGGAGTCCATCAAGCTTTTCTGTGTATTTATAATACTGATTCATACCAACACTGAGCAATGTAAATACCGCTGCAAAAATCACGCACTGCATCTGGATTCTTTTCCTTACTCCCGCCCTTTTCAAAATCCAACGGATGATCAGCCACATAACGGCTACTCCAACGCTCAGCAAAAGATACGCAAATGATCGGACTTTCATCCAGAAATCGGTGTACTGGTCGATTCCATGAATTCCGACCAGCCGGTACGGATCAAATATCATTTCCAATGAAAAAATC
>OGZE01000528.1_pt1 | contig 28771 bp, 24 predicted proteins | sample 1576731 | NCBI WGS metagenome assembly OGZE01 (sample SAMEA3541503, study PRJEB24748) | human gut metagenome | biome: human gut; feature: human-associated habitat; material: faeces | place: China | collected 2012 | reverse complement strand
TTTCCAGCAAAATCTTGCCGGTAGGCGCAGCTACAGCCAAAGCGCAGCGGAAACGGCAGGTGCGTTTGACCTGAAATTTCATGGTTTGCAGCAGCTGATTGTTATTTTCTTCGTCCGTCGCTTCTTCTCCGGCATAACGGGCACTGCGGACTCCCGGCGCTCCTTCTAAAGCCAGCACCTCTAAGCCCGAATCATCGGCGATGCAGGGCAGACCCGTCGCTTTGGCATAATAGGTAGATTTAAGTCTGGCGTTGGCCATAAAGGTCCTGCCGGTTTCTTCCGGCTCGGCCAGGTCGGGCCACTCTTCCAGCGAGCGTAGCTCCACTTCCAAATCCTTCATCAATACTTTAAATTCCTCAAGTTTACCGGGATTACGTGTTGCAATAACTATTTCTTTCATCAGTTCTCTTTACTCCGTTTCCTAATATTTAAAGGCCTTGGCCTCTGTTTGTCATAAAGTTTCTATCTCGCCGTCGCCAATATGCTGCACTAAAACATACTGCCATTTATCTTTGCGTTTCTCACGCAGCGCCTCGTCATAAGCGTTTCGCTGACACTCCTTGCAGGCATCGCGTTTCAGCGAAACGATAAAAGCGCTCTGGTCGCCGAAGCGGGTCCCCGCCGCAGCCGTCTGGATCGTCATATAACCGCCGCAGTGCTTGCAGTAATGGGCCGTTTCGACCTGTTCTTCCCTGATGCCTTCTTCGTCATAATAAATGCTTTTCCGGCGGCTCCAAGTATCGCCGCATTTAGCCAGCAATTCTTTTCTGGTCGCCATTCGATTGCGCCACAGCTCGCCTGTTTCTGCTATCAACTGGTCTACCCGTTTGTTACAGCGCTCGTCCTGCTTGCGCAGTTCGCTTTGGTCAGGCTCGACCACTTTACTGTAATCCATATCGGCCATCGCCAAAATGATGCCTGTATTGACATATGGCAGCGCCGCTTCTACAGAATAGCCACCCTCCAACACTGCAATATCGGCTTTCAGCTTCGCCGCCAGTTTGGCATAGCCCTGCGCCGTTACCGACATCGAGGCCAGCGGATCGCTGAAATGATTATCCTGACCAGCTGAATTGATGATCAACTCCGGTTCAAAATCGTCGATGATGTGCTGGATCAGCCCGTCATACAAACGGTGCAGGCCTTCGTCGCCTGTACCCGGCAGCAGCGGCAGATTGATATTGCTGCCCCAGGCCGCCGGGCTGCCTGCTTCATCGGGAAAGCCCGTGCCCGGATATAAGGTGCGCCCATCCTGATGGAACGAGATATACAATGTATCAGGATCGTGATAAAAAATATCCTGCGAGCCGTCGCCGTGATGTACGTCCGTATCGATGACCAGGATTTTTTTGATACCGTATACGCTGCGCAGATATTCCACCATCACCGCTTCGATGTTGATGGTACAAAAACCACGAATACCATGCACCACACGCATAGCGTGATGACCCGGTGGGCGTACCAGTGCGAAAGCACGTTTCACTTCGCCTGCCAGTACGGCATCAGCTGCCGCCAGGCAGCCGCCTGCCGAAGTCAGATGCGCCGGCGTTATCAGCCGCGCAATAGAAGGCACGCCGATATGGGCACGCTGCAAATCGTTGATCTCGGCCAGCCGAGGCCGGTATTCCCTGATCTGCGGCAAATCGAACAACCCTTCCTCCAGCAACTGGTCACGAGTATATAATAAGCGTTCCTGACGTTCCGGGTGAGTCGGTGAGATCATCCAGTCAAACGCCGGAAAAAATATCAAGCCAAGATTTGGTTTCAAAACGCCACCTCCCTGCCGGTCACAGTTTGCAGGATGCCGGGTTTTAGCTGCATCCTCAGCGAAATGATCTCGCCGCTGTCGTAATAGCCGTGGATAGTTCTGAAAAATTCTTTACTTATAACTTCAACTTCCTGTCCCGGCAGCTGCCAGGCATTTGCCTGCTCGTGCAGCCAATTCGCCAAAAGCTCTTCCGCCATTTTCAGGCTAAAGCCGCTGGGCAGTTTTTCTCGGCGTCCGCTTTCGGGAATAAGATAATAGCCTTCTGTGGTATCAGCCCGCAGGCTGGCTGCCAAAGTAGGCCGCGCCAAAGCAGCGCCCACCGCATTAGCCACAGTTGCTCCCGGTGGTATCTCTACCGGCAGGCCCATGCGTTCGCCCAAGGCTTTTACCAGCCCCGGCGCACCGCCGCCAACGCCAACCAGCAGCTCTGGCTCAAAGTCCGTACCGTTGATAACGTCGTTGACCGTATACACAGGCTGGATGCTCCACTCGTGCAGCATCTCGCCGATAGTCGTTTCAATAGCCGTTACCGCCGCAGCGATAATAGCACCGGCAACGTCAGCCACACTTTCTTCAGGCTGCCTGAACTGCTCCATAGCGTTTTTCGCAGCTTCCGCATCGCCAAAGCTTACCAAGCCCGCAGTTATCAACGCATCGGATAAAGTCGGCTCCTTACCGCCGACTGCCATAGCCGGCCCAACCCGTTCAGGGCCAACTATAAAGCCAGCCTCACTTCGTTTGATGCGGCTGTCGCCGCCGATACCGATGCTGCGCATATGGAACGAACGCACAGCCGTCGGATAACCGGCCACCTTCGCCCCCTGCTTCGCCAATAGCGGCAGGCCGTTCTCCCAAAAAGCAATATCCGTAGTCGTGCCGCCCACATCCAACGAAATACTCTTTCCCTGTGGTGCTCCCAGTGCTTCGATGCCCAGCACGCTGGCCGCCGGCCCTGTAAAAATGGCCTCTACCGGCTGGCTCAAAGCCACTTCCAGTGGCAGTGTGCCACCGTCAGCCTTCAGCACATGCACCGGTGCCATAATATTGCGTTCATACAGGCTATTTTGCACCTGCCAGCAAAAAGATTTAAAAGTTTTATATACCGCTGCTGCAAAATAAGCAGAATTCGTGCGTCTGACAAAGTTCAACTCGCCGGAAAGTTCCGAACCGAGGAAGATTTTTTCATAGCCGCTGCCTTTCAGCTCTGCGCCCAGCAGATATTCGTTTTCGGGATTACGCACCGAGAATTTGCCCGAGATAGCGGCGACCTTATTTTTCGCTTTATCCAGCAGACCTTTATGCTTCTGCCAGTCGATATGCGCCATGATCTTGCCGCGGTGATCTACATAACCGCTGACATAGTACGGCTCCACAGGGAAGCTTTTGCTCACGTTCAGGCCCGGTCCCGTCATCACTGCCAAAAATACCGGGTCGGTACGTCCCTCCGTCAAGGCGTTGGTCACGATAGTGCTTGAGATCACCACGCGTTCGATATTATAGACCTCATGCTCTTGCAAAACCTCGTCCAGCGCTGCCAAAATACCGCGCAGCACTTCCTCATGCGTGGTCTTGCGCTTGGCCTGTGCTATGATCTGGCCTCTGCCGATCAAAACGGCGTCTGTAAAAGTACCGCCTACATCGATTCCCAGTAACATCTCCTCACCCCGCTTTCCGTACAATGCTTAACATTTAATAATTCCCTATCTATACTGAAAAAACCTGCCAAAAGTAAAAATTATTAGGCATAAAATAAAAAAACCGCCACAAGGCGGTTTTTTATCCCAACAGTTTTAAGCTAATAAAGCCTGCAATTCGTCCTTATGCAGGGTAATGATCTTTTTAACGGTATAAAGCGCCGTGCGTCCGCGGCAATCCAGGAACAAAGCTATGTCGACATCGGGCATACCTTCAACAGCCTGCTTCAAACTAACTCCATGTTCAGGCACCAGTTCAAATTTAACTACCATCGTTTTTTTGACACCGGGACCCAACAACATTGCTTCAAAATAATCATCTTCACGCGGGGCCTCTTTTAAATTGACCCGTCCGCGCAGCTGAGCATCGGCATACTGTTCCTGCGGCAGATACACACGGATAAAGGCATCTAAAATTATACCTTCTTCTTTGCCGTCGTTATGTATCGGCAGTTCTACTTCAAATTCCAGTTTATCTTCAGTGCTTTTGGTAAGCCCTGCTTTCGTACGTTTCGTTACATCAAAAAACATTTCTTCCTTGCCCTGGATCAAAATATAAATACCTATCACGATTGCAGCTAACAGAATCAGCGCTGCAATAACTTTTAAAACAAAAAATAACATCGCTCTGCCTCCTTAGCGCTCTCTGTGGTATTTTTTTATAACAACGACCGGAGTTTTCTGGCTGCCGTTGCCAAAGGGGTTATCAATAAGGATCTGTGCAACCTCATCGGCATCTACACCTTTGGATACACCTAAAATACAGGAACGCTTCAAATCATTGACATCGGCTACAGCAGCACCAAAAGCACCTGTTGCCTTCGTAATATCCTCAGCTACCTGCGACGGATTATGCGGCCCATAAACGATATGCTTATCATAGGGAGGCATGGTTCCTGTAACATCATCTATAAGACGTGCCTGTTCGCCGGCCATTCGATAAAACACGCCGGAAACACCCACACATTTTGCAGCAAAGCCGCAGATAACAGCTGTCAACACCCGCGTTCCGCCTTCGGCATCGATCAACGCCTGCATACTATGCCAGCCTGAAATACTGCCTTTAGACGGAAATAAGCGACATAACACCTTGGCTAAAAGTCCCGGTTTAAAATCCTCGCTGCGTTTAGCGCCGCCCTGGGTAATGGCGACAACGCTCTCAGCAACGCAAACTACATCATCAGGGCCTATCTTATCGCCACCATACTCAACGATGGCTTCTACGATATCGTCGTGATGGGTCAGGATACGTGTCGGTACCGGCACGATTTCAAATTTTGTTTCCATCTTCTCACTCCTCGGCTGTTTCCTGCTGGAACAGCGCATTGATTTTATCAAAATAGCAGGCCTCTAAACGAATGATCTTGCCCTGCTGGTTGGTAAACAAATTACGGGTAGTGCCTTCGACAAGCACAGCTTCATCAGCAAGCCGCACCACCTTATAAGCAAAATCCATTTTCGCGCGGCTAAACTCCGTCATTACTGTCCTGACTTCAAATTCATCGTCAAAGGTGCAGGAATTTTTATATTTCACATGCACTTCCGTAATCGGAAAAATAACGCCGTGCGCCATCAAGTCAAGCAGCTCGACACCGGCGGCACGCAAATAAGCCACACGGCCCATTTCAAACCACCGCAGGTAGTTGGCGTGATGCACAACACCCATCATATCCGTTTCTACAAAACGCACCCTGTCACGAATAGCTATCATCTCTGGTTCTCCTTTACTTACTTTCTTCAAACAAAACTATTTTATATTATACCACTTATTGCCCTTCAGCTTCAACCAAAGTCAAAATTCTGGTTACAGCTTCTTTTACCAGGGCCGCCAGCGATCGGGGCTCCACACCTACGATCTCAAAATGGTTTTGGCTTACCGGCAGTAATATTTTCTTTGCATTCGAGCTGCCCACTGCTTCCGCGATCCGCGGAGTGATCTCGCCCATCATGGCGTTAGGGATAATAATGCCGATAGGCCCGATAATAAAATCAGCCGTCGCCGCCGAAACACAAACCGCATTTTCGCCTGTTGCTCCACGTTTGACCCCTGCTTTGAGCATGGCCGCCGTCGCCAGGGCGTTAGTTCCCAAACCTATCAACTCTGCATGCTGCGGCAAGCGTCCCGCTAATTGGTTCACTACCTGCGCCGCCAGTCCACCACCCATTCCGTCTATCACAGCTATACGCATAATATCCTCCTTATTGTTCCTGTGTATTTGCTTAATATTATAACAAAATATTCCTTTAATGAAAAATTTTCATAAATTTTACTTCAAATGTAACTTTACCTGACGCAAAACATTGAAATTCTTGCTTAGATAGCCGATAATTATAGTATAAGACAGTATTACTAAAATAAGGAAGTGATAACCATAGATACTTTACAGGAACTTTATGCAAAAAAAGGCTTTATCTGCGATATGGACGGTGTTATCTATCATGGTAATCGCCTGCTGCCCGGTGTTAAAGAATTTGTAGACTGGCTGTATCAGGCCAATAAGCAATTTTTGTTCTTAACAAACTCCAGCGAGCGTTCGCCTAAAGAATTGCAGCAGAAGCTGGCCCGCATGGGCCTTGACGTAGACGAAAGCCATTTTTACACCAGCGCTTTGGCCACCGCTAAATTTTTAGCCAACCAGTCGCCAAAATGCAGCGCCTACGTCATCGGCGCGCCCGGGCTCGTCAACGCCCTTTACGATGCAGGCATCACGATGAACGATACTAACCCCGACTATGTGGTGGTAGGCGAGACCCGTGCTTACAGCTACGATATGATCTTAAAAGCCGTTAGCCTGCTCCAGAAAGGCGCCCGCCTGGTCGCCACCAACTCCGACCTGACCGGTCCTTCTGAAAACGGTATCATTCCCGCCTGCCGCGCCCTGGTAGCGCCAATCGAACTGGCTACTGGCAAACAGGCCTACTTTGTCGGCAAGCCCAATCCCCTGATGATGCGTACCGGCGTCAGAATGCTGGGCGTCCATTCCGACGAAGCCGCCATGATCGGCGACCGTATGGACACCGACATCGTCGCCGGTATGGAAAGCGGCCTGACCACCGTACTCGTACTTTCAGGCGTCACCGATCTTGAAAATATGCAAGTCTTTGCCTACCGTCCCCGCTATATTTTAAACGGCGTCGGCGACATCGTCCCCAAATAAAATGTTATTAATACGCAAAGGCTCCTGCTTATGCAGGAGCCTTTTATTTTGCCGCTTATAAGCGTTTTTCAAAATTACCAACAACGTACACGTTTTCTTCAATGATGATAAAAATCTCCGGGTCAGCCGCTAAAAGCATCCGCCTCAGCTGTAAAAACTCACTTTTAGAAACTACGGTCATCAAAATTTCCCGTTCTTCGTTCTTGTAAGCGCCGTAAGCATTCCATTTAGTAACGCCGCGGTTCACCTTTTCAAAAATCATTTTTTCCAAGCCGTGTTTTTTCGTAATAATCAGCATCGTCAGCATAATATTTTGCAAATGCACTTTGTCCAGCACATAATACACAATACCCGTAAACAAAACCGAATAAATTGCCTGGGAAATACTGAAAACAATCGCGCAGGTACCAAAAATAAAAATATTCATAACAGCCGATACTTTACCAACGCTTAAATTGGAATGCTTCTGCATCAGCAGCAGGCCCAGTATCTCTTCACCACCACCGCTGCCGCCCGACAAAAGCGTCATCCCGGCACCGATACCGCAGATAACACCACCGGCGATGCAGGCCGTCAAGTGCTCATCGACGATCAGATGGTCGGCGATCGGCACAAATGTCAAAAACAGGCTGTACCAGCAAACGCAGTAAATAGTTTTCGCTAAAAACTCTTTACCAAATCGCCGCAGCGATATCATCAACAAGGGTATGTTCAAAATAAAATATAGAGTACCAGCAATGTTAGTATTGCCAAAGCTAATGCCCAAAAAACTTTCCATAAACTGCCTTATCAGCTGGGCGATACCCAAAAAGCCGCCGTTATACAACCCGACAGGCATAATAAACTGGTTCAAACCTACAGAATAAATCAAAGAACCGATCACGATGAACAGCGTCATCTTCGGCGTCAACAGCAATCTACAATAGCTCATAAAGCCATCCTCCGTCAATCTGCTTTAACTGCTTTGATTATATATAAAAGCCGCAGCGAAGTAAATGCCTTTAGAAAAATTTAACGCTAAAATCAAAAATATTTCTTTTCTTTCATAGCCGCTTCGTCTGGCAGCCTTCCGCTCGTAAAACTTGCAAGAAGCTTGCCGTTATGCTATAATTCGCTATGGTGCACTACGCATCAAACATTATGCGCCCGTAGCTCAGTGGATAGAGCATCGGCCTCCGGAGCCGTGTGCGGTGGTTCGATTCCACTCGGGCGTACCAATGAAAAAGCAAGACGCAGACTAGTTCTGCGTCTTTTTTATTTTCTCTGATGCAGTAAAACCGTTTGTCTTTGGGTGCAGGCGGGTGCAAATATGATTTTTCGCATAAAAAATAAGCCTACCGTAGCCGGTAGGCTTTTATTTTTTCAATATGCGTATGTCACCCATATGCTAGCTTTCTCGATTCTTCGGCCAGGCTTTTATATCTGCCAACTGCTTCTGCAGCAGTTCTATCTGCAGCATGGCTTCGTTTGAGGCTTGCTCCGATATCCTCTATTGTTCCCTGGCAGTCTACAATTCCGCTACTAATTGCCAGCTGTTGGCCAACAGCCTGGTTGAGTTTTGTTCTAGTGTCGTTAGTTCCATTATTTGATATGTTGGCTCTGTTGCTGTACAAATAGTAGGCAAGAAAAAAATTGCACAAATACCCAAGCCAACAAAAAACGATTATTAGATACCCCACTTTTGATTTTTTCATACATACTATTCCTCCATATAAAAAAGCACTCTGCTTTCGCAAAGTGCTTAAAAAGAAAAAACACGCAGATTTGCGTGTTTTAATAATTATTTTAGATACCAGCCTAGCTTACAAATTTAAAATCTTCCAGTTATATTACCTCTACTTGTTTTCGCTTTTAAAACAAAACACTTTTCATAAAATCAGGTTTAACAAATAAAACTTCAAAATACTCAACCATTGTGATTAAAACACAAATTAAAACTAACATCATTCTTTTTATAACGCTTGTTTTTTGCTAGGCTGGTATCTACTTCTATTATACCACCATTTTATTTTTTTGCAAGCTTTTTAACATCTATATAGAAAAAGCACCTAACATATAGTTAAGTGCTTTTCAGCCAATACATCATGCAAAGGCTTTTCACTGTCCCCTGCAATTATGCTCGTGGCAGTTCCCAAGTTAAATGCCTAGCCCTTCGACTAAACGCGTATCTCTTATTAATAGTATAACACAGATATCTGTATTTACCTAACTATTGTTTTAAACGCTTTACTCTACTACTATCAATACTATAATATTCCCACTACTAATAAGAATTTATAGTATAATAAATAAAAGGAGTGAAAGATTATGGCAATTATTTTAGCTATCATATTGATATTGGCATTTATCCTTCTTTTTATATGCGCTTCCACTGTTTCTTATACACTCTCAAATTTTATTTGGCCGGGAAACAAGTCTTCAAACACTATGGAATTTGATAATAACACTATCTGCGAGGATGACACAGATTATCACTTTAATCAAGAAATTACTGATAAATATGCTGGCATCTACGATCCAGATGTATTGGAAGTATTAAAAGATTGTGACGAAGTTTGCTCGCGTTCACCAATAAAAAAAGAATATTTACATTAAAAGCTCACAGCATTAATTATGCAGTGGGCTTTATTTTTTAGTTTATGAAAATTATTGTTTCCATCCATTTCTCTAATTCGTTCACTGGTTGATTAAATCAAAATTAGAATCCTTAACCAATCTCGCTATTATTTATTTAAACACATTCAACCCATATTTTCCTAAATACTCATAATATTTCTCCAAATTATCATTTACTATTTCACCTATTTTATTTTCAAAAAAACCTATTTTTACTCCCCCCATAAAAGGGCATGGAATTATGGCACTTCCATATTCAACAGAGACTGCATCGACAACACAAACAACATTACCAGCATACATTACTAAATATTTTTGTTTAAAAGTATTTATATTAGAATATTTTCTTATCCAGTCTTCATTACAAAGTTCAACTTCTTCGGACTCTTCTCTTTTAATAGAAATCAACAAATCATCCACAAAAACCCAAGTTCCATAATCATCATGAGAAATCCAATCACTTGCCTCTGATTGCATGATAAGATTTTGCATTTTCACAAAGTTCATATTTATTCCCCCTGCTATTTTTTAACAATTGTATCACAATATACCAAAATATCAAAAGCCATCTATCTTTTTAACAAAACATCGTGCTGCCTGTCTAAAAACCTTTTTATAACTAACCGTATAGCAAAAACCCTGCCGCAAATTGCGGCAGGGTTTTTGCTTAAACATTATATTCATATTTTTTGATCGAGCCTACAGAAAAATGCACTAAATAATCGGGGCAACCGTCGATAGGCACCCAAAAAGAAACTACGTCGCCCAACTTACCTACCTTTTTACGATAGCTGGCTTCACCCGTCGCCCAAGCTTCTTCTGCCCGGCAGCCCTTATGCTGCTCCAGCGGTTCTACTAAAACGCATTTTTTCCCTGCGATACGCCCTGTACTGGGCGCTATTTTGTTAGCAGCCACAATATTGCGCGCTTTATCCACCAGCATCGCCGATTCGGGATAATTATCCCACATTAAATGAAAAGCCTTAATAACTTCTGCTTTCTCCATAATCATCCGCTCCTTTGCCGCTACTTTCTGCGGCCTTTACTATGGTTCCATCTTATCACAAAAAGCACGCTGCTTCCAGCAGCCGCCCCACAAAAAAATCCCACAGCAAAAACTGTGGGATTTTATACTTGCTATATTATTCAGCTTCAACACATTCAGGTTCGCCAGTAACTTCGATCCGTTTCTTTCTGGACTTTACTTTTTCCCAATAGGTAAAGTAGGCCCTGGTTTCAGCCACAACCACGCCGCTCAGCCCCAGCAGGGCTATCAGGTTAGGCACAGCCATCAAACCATTTACAATATCGGCCAGCACCCAGATCGTTTCCAACTTCAAAAAAGCACCGGAAGCGACCAAAGCAATAAATACCATACGGTACGGCATAATGCTTTTCGTGCCAAAAAGATATTCGATGCAGCGCTCACCATAGTAATTCCAGCCCAAAATAGTCGTAAAAGCAAACAGCACTAAACCAACCAGCAGCATATATTTAGCCATTGCCGGAAAAGCCATCGCAAAAGCCGACTGCGTCATTGCCGCACCGTTAAGGTCACCAGTCCAAACGCCAGAAACTACCAGTACTAAACCGGTCATAGTGCAAATAATGATCGTATCAATAAAAGTACCGGTCATCGATATCAGGCCCTGCTCTGCAGGCCATTTGGTTTTAGCCGCTGCCGCCACTATAGGCGCACTGCCAAGACCAGCCTCGTTCGAGAAGATACCGCGCGCGATACCGCTGCGCATGGCCAGCATCACCGAAGCGCCTAAAAAGCCGCCTGCTGCCGCAGTAGGGTTAAATGCGCTGTCGATAATAAGCTTAAAGGCCACCGGAACCTGATCTGCAAAAGCGATCAGCACTGCTGCCGTAGTTATCATATAAACCAACGCCATAAACGGTACTATTTTGCCGGCTACCATCGCGATCGATTTTAAGCCGCCGATAGTAACGGTAGCCACTAAAACAGTCAGGATTGCCGCCGTATACAGTACAGGGATACCCATAGAAAGGTTAGTTATCTCGACGATAGCATTGACCTGAGTAAAAGTACCACTGCCCAAACAGGCAACCATAACACCAAAAACCGAGAACATCACAGCCAGGGGTTTATATTTTTTGCCCAAGCCCTGCTCGATATAGTGCATCGGCCCGCCCGAAATATTACCGTTAGCGTCTACAGTCCTGTATTTTACGGCCAGCACACCTTCGGCATATTTTGTCGCCATACCAAAAAACGCCGCCATCCACATCCAAAACAAAGCGCCCGGGCCGCCAGCCTTGATAGCCGTGGCAACACCTACGATATTACCTGTGCCTACCGTAGCCGCCAACGCTGTACACAACGCCCTAAAGCTGTTGATGTCACCGTTGCCGGAATTTCTGGCCGTAAAAATCAGCGTTAAAGCTGTAGGCAATTTGAATATCTGCAGCAATCCTAATCTTACAGTCAATAAAATGCCGGTGCCGATAAGCAGTATCATCAGCGGCGGGCCCCATACAAAACCATTGATCGTATTCAAAATATCCATCATTGTTTTAAATCAACCCCTAAATCTAAATTATCTTTGGCCTATCGTTCAAATTAAATTAATACCAAAATCATTCAACGACGTTTTCTATTGTAACACAATCAAAGTTTTTTCAAGTAATCAAAGGATTGTATACAAGTATTCTTCTTATTCCAGCGCCACTTGTGTATACAGTATGCAAATTATAACCAAAACATAAAAACAGATAGGCGCACTTTGAAACGCGCCTATCTGTTCTTTAGGAGTTATTTGGGAAATGTAAATGAAGCCCTGTTTCCAGTTAATGAAAGCAGTTGTCTACAACACTTTAGTTTAGGAAAAACTCTATTTCTAATGCCCGCAAGCCTGAAATAAATTTAAACAGTTTGTTTTTTCAATACTTTCAAAATGTCCAGTAATTCCTCTGCAGTATATTTATCTTCTGCTTCCTGGTGTTTAACCTCGGTATTCAAGGTCAAGCCCAAAAGTGCATCGACACCACAACTAAAATAATGCGAAAGCCTTAATAACACCTTCAAATTAACACTTACACGACCATGTTCCAAATTACTCATATGAGTCTGAGAAATACCAAGTTTCTTAGCAAGCTCTGATTGAGTAACTCCCTTGCGGATACGCATGATCTTAATGTTCTGTCCGATTTTTACAAAATTTGGTTCTACGCTCATGAACGCCAACTCCTCCCTGAAGTGTATGAAATATAATTCCAGAAATTTTGAAACTATATTTTTATAAAAGCTAAACAGACGGATAATGCCATTTGTTTGCTAGCTTTTCAAAATAAGCGGCAACTTGCTTCTCTCAACCTGTGGCCTTTGCCGCAGCCTGTAGATCAAACATCTTTATCTGTCAGCAAAATACCCGCGTCAACATCCAATACCTGCGCTATTTGCAGTAAGACCGGTACGCTGCATTGAGCCTTGCCGGTTTCAATCTTCGACAAATACGACCGTGATATTCCAGCCTCATCAGCTAATTCAACCTGACTGATATTTTTCATTTGTCTGTAATATTGGATTTTTAACCCTAATTGTTTAAATTTTGTCGAAAACATTTAAATCTCCATTTCCATACTAATCCAAGCTATTACTTATTTATCCCTTCTTTGCTATTCTTTATACTTTATTAATATTATTATCACATTTTATTAATATTTAGGTGTTCAGAAATAGTTAACATATGTGTTCTTTAGTGCACAAACATAAATAAATTATATCTTTTTTTATTTTATTTGCTAATTTTTCTCCTTCTATTAATTCATATCAATAAAAATTTTACAATCTTTAATCGGCTATCTTAAATATCCTTCATATAATGTCTGCAATATTGCACCTGTAATTATCTGAATAATCAGTAATAAAATTCTTAGCTTTTTATGTATAGCTTATTATTCTTTATATTTAATTTTATTTTTAACGATTGTATTTTTATTGCATTGGTTATATATTATCATAATAGCTATGGATTTGCTTTAAGTTTAACTTTCAAAATTGCTTTTAATATTATAATTATTCCTTTTCATTACTTACATTATTTTTATATTCAATACATTTCTTTGAAATTATATGTTTTTATATGTTAAAAAGAAAAAACCTTCATCTACTTAAGATGAAGGTTTTACACATATTTTGAAATACTCTTTCATATTCTTTGCCGGTCGGCTAATAAACTATCTTCTGCTGACTATTGCCGATCATTTAAGTTTTTATTATCGCTTCAAGCATCTTAAACTGCCAGCAAATCGTCCAGACTGCATTTAAAAAAGCCCGTCAGCTTATACAGCATTTTTAAACTTATCTTGACCTTGCCGTTTTCCACATTACATAAATGGGCGGCCGATACGCCTAAATTTTTAGCCATACATGCCTGACTGATGCCCTGGCGTATCCTTCTGATCTTTATGTTGATACCTATCACTTTATAATTTGGTTCTTCCACTTTCTTACACCTCTTTATTTTTGTTTCCTGTTTTAACCCATCAGCAACCTGCCGGGGTCTATTTCCAATGCTCTGGCTATCTGCATCAGCACAGCCAGGCTGTAGCGCACTTTTCCTGTTTCTATCTTTGAAAGATAGGAACAGGAAATTCCCGCTCTCTCGGCAACTTCCATCTGTTTCAGCGCCTTACGTTTTCTGTAATAGGCTATTTTCAAACCTATTTGCCTAAATTTTTTGCCAAACATAACTCTCACCAACTATACTTTCATTTCTCCTGTAATATTCATTACATTAATTTTATTATAACTGGCATTTTCATTTTACGTTTTCAATAATAGTTCAAGTATGTATACTATCGCGTCCACAATCATTAACATTATTTGAAAAACCTCTGTCATTTGTGTAATAAAATGTTTTCTTTTCACCTTATACACAAAAAGGCCCTGCCGAAGCAGGGCCTTACAGCAGCAATACGAACACTGCTATTCTAATTTAAAATTAAAAATATCTGCAACCTGGCTGACAGGAATAATGAACTCGATCGTTCCTGCCGCATAAGGGGCAATAGCATACGGAGGATAAACGAGTACCAGCTCAGCATTATCAGTAACATAGAAGTTTTCTGTTCCGTCCACCTCTACTTTATTGAAGTAACCCTTCAACTGTTGGCTTTCGGCAACCTGCCTGGCAACAATGGTATTCAGACGGGTCAGGTAATCGCTGCCGCTTTTAAACATATCGCTCAATGTCAACAGCCTGCCGTTCCTCAAATCTACATTCAGCGTGTCAAGATAAGTATTAGGATGCGCGCCTCCTAAATAATCCATATAGGTCTGCTCCAGTGAAAGCATCTCCTCACTGTTGAAGCGCACCTGATAATTACCGTCCAGGCTGTACTGCTTAACGTGCGAACCTGCCTTATGCGCCGCTTTTGCCTGATTTTGCAGCTGACGGTTGATAAAGCCAGCGATATCCGTTACAAACTCACGGCTGGCCTTGGCGCCGCCGTAGCCATCGAACTCAGCATAATAATCCTGCTGCAGGCGCGGATCACGACCACCGCCCGGCAAATAATTATAAAGCTTTTTGGTAATATTAAAGTCGATAGCCAAATTAACCTTATCATCTACCTCTTTACCGCCAACAGCGCCAGTAACGACAGGGATATTCAGCTTCACGCCGCCTGCATGCACCTTCTGGTCGCTGATCTTCGGCTCGGCCGCCCAAACAGCCGCCGTCATACTTAAAGCCATAATACCAGCCACACCGGCTGTTATAAATTTCCGCGTCAATTTCATTAAAACACCTCCAATATCCGTTATATTATTAGTATAACATTATTAAATGTCAAAAAAATGTTTTTTCAAAAAAATTCCCCGCCTAAGCAGGGAATTTAAGTATTATCATTCTAAGACGCGCATCCGTTCGGAACCTGATATAACTTCTTTTTCATCTGGCTCCGCAGTTCTTGCACCAAAAGGCATTTGGGCTATCAAACGATAATGGTCGGGGATATTGAATACCTCCTTCACCTCGTCGTCGATAATAGGATTATAGTGCTGCAAATTAGCTCCCAGCCCTTCTTCCTCCAACGCCGTCCAGATAGCGAATTGCAGCATCCCATTAGCCTGGTCAGCCCAGGTCTTAAAATTGGCTGCATAAGACGGAAAATCATTGGCAAAGGCTTCGGTAACGCTCTCGTCATCAAAGTACAAAATCGTTCCGTAACCTGCGGCAAAGCAGTTGATCTTGGTCTCTGTCGGGCCAAATTTATCAGCAGGCACCCGCTCGCGCAAGGTCTTCATCACAATGTCCCAAAAGTTCTGATTGGCCTGGCCAAACAATACTACAAGCCGCGCGCTTTGGCAGTTGAAAGCAGACGGAACATCCTCTATCAGCATCTCAATCAAAGCAACGATTTTGTTCTTCGGGATAGGCGAAGTATTGGTAATAGTGTAAATACTGCGGCGTTCATGAACGCTGGAAAGAAAAGTCTTTTTCATAATTTAACCCCCTTCAGGAACATACTTTTATTACTAACTTGACTTTACTACAACGAACGCAGAAATGCAAATTATCACAAAAGCCCCGCAAGCGGCTCTACAGCTTGTTTGTAGGTTTTGTAAAGCATTAAGAAAGCAATTATTCTTAAAAATCAAATAAAAAAAGCACTCCTAAGTAACTTAGAAGTGCCTGATCTTTGGTGGGCGCTGACGGGATCGAACCGCCGACATTCTGCTTGTAAGGCAGACGCTCTCCCAGCTGAGCTAAGCGCCCGAATGGTGACCGGTAGGGGAATCGAACCCCTGATACCGCCGTGAAAGGGCGGTGTCTTAACCGCTTGACCAACCGGCCAGTTGGCTCCCCGAGTAGGACTCGAACCTACAACAACTCGGTTAACAGCCGAGTGCTCTACCGATTGAGCTATCGGGGAATGTTACAACGTTTCTCAACGTCACAAGTGGTATTATATGGCAAAATTGTAATCTTGTCAACACTTTTTTTCAAAAACTTTATTATGCCTGATGCCTTACTTTAACCACTACTTTCTGCACCTGCCCTGCCTTGCCGCCAGCATTACAGCCAGGTCGGTGCAATTCCCACGGGAAAAACACTGCAAAATCACCGGCGTGTAAAACAACGCAGTCCTTTTCATCGAACTGTTCGAAAAAAAGCAGATCGCTTGCTTCGGTGTGATCCTCCGTCACAACGTGCTCTTCCGTCCGCGGCGCAAAATAGATCACCTCTTGCCCCGCACCCAGATACTGCACATCGATATACTCGTTATGTGCTTCCGGCTGCTTACACTCTTTTGGTTCGGTGCTGTAAGTGTTCACCCTCACAAATACGTCACGCCCGTCTATCTCATACTCCCCATTTGCCACCTCGGCAAAGTTGGTAACCGCAATATACCGCAGCGCTTTTTGCAGCCTGTCTGCCACATAAGGCAATATTTTTTCTATCTCCTGTTTATTTCCACACAGCATTTCGCCAGCCTCCTTAGATTTCAGTACTGCTTTATTCGACATTTCCCCGCAAAATCCTGTTTTCTGCTTTGACAAACTACCGCCTGTTACGTTAAAATTGTAACATATATTCTTACGAAAGAGGTTTAGTATGAGCTATTTAAACGTTACCGACGTTTCCCACACCTTTGGCGGCCGCCAGATCCTGGAAAACGTCTCCTTTAAATTACTGCGCGGAGAACATGTTGGTCTGGTAGGCGCCAACGGCGAAGGCAAATCTACCTTCCTTAATATAGTTACCGGCCACCTGCTGCCCGACGAAGGCAAAGTGGAATGGCCCGGCCGTGTTACCGTAGGCTACCTCGACCAGCAAAGCACCCTTGAGGCCGGCCAAACCATTCGCGAGGTGCTGCGCACCGCCTTTAACGAAATGTACGAAGCCGAAAAGCAAATGCTGGAGCTTTACGACAAAATGGCCGATGCCACCCCCGAAGAAATGGACAAAATGATGAACACCGTCGGCGAGATCCAGTCCGAGCTGGAGCACAGCGGTTTCTATTCCCTGGATACCAAAATCGAAGAAGTGGCCAACGGCCTGGGTCTTGGTAGCATCGGCCTCGACCGCGACGTCAGCGAGCTTTCAGGTGGCCAGCGCAGCAAAGTACTGCTTACCAAGCTGCTGCTGCAAAACTCTTCTATCTTATTATTAGACGAGCCCACCAACTATCTGGATATCGAGCATATCGAATGGCTGACCCGCTTCCTGCAAAACTACGAGCACGCCTTTATTTTGATCTCCCACGATACCGCCTTCCTCAACCAGGTCGTCAACGTCATCTACCATCTGGAAAATTGCGAACTGACCCGCTACACAGGCGATTATGACAAATTCCAGGAAATGTACGCTATTTATAAATCCCAGCGCGAAAGCGCCTACGAACGTCAGCAGCAGGAGATCGCCAAGCTGGAAGATTTTGTGGCCCGCAACAAAGCCCGCGTCGCCACTACCAACATGGCCAAAAGCCGCCAGCGCAAGCTTGATAAAATGGATATCATCGAAAAGCCGCGTGAAAAGCTTAAACCCACCTTCAACTTCCGCCCTGCCAGAACTCCCAGCCGCTTTATCGTAGAAGCGAAAGATCTGGTTTTAGGATACGACACGCCTCTGACCCGCCCCGTCACCTTCAACCTGGAGCGCGGCCAGAAAATCGCTATCCGCGGTGTTAACGGACTGGGTAAGACTACCCTCCTGAAAACGATTTTAGGCCTGATACCGCCCGTTTCCGGCTCTGTAGCGCTGGGAGAATTCTTAGAGCCCGGCTACTTTGAACAGGAAGAACGCGAGAAAAACGACAAAACCGCCTTAGAAGACGTTTGGGCCGAATACCCAGGCCTCACCAACTACGAAGTGCGTGCCGCTTTAGCTGGCTGCGGGCTGACCAATGAGCATATCACCAGCAAGGTTTTTGTTTTGAGCGGCGGCGAAGCCGCCAAAGTGCGCCTGTGCAAACTGATGCTGCGCGACATAAACTGGCTGGTACTGGACGAACCGACCAACCATTTGGACGTAGACGCCAAAGAAGAGCTCAAACGCGCCCTCATCGCCTTTAAAGGCAGCGTCCTGCTCGTCTCCCACGAACCCGAATTCTATCAGGACTGGGTGACCTCGGTCTGGAACATCGAAGACTGGACTACAAAAATAATCTAAACAGCAAAAAGCCTCAACCATAATGGTTGAGGCTTTTTATTTTAGCTGCGCAGCAGCGCTGCCACATCTTTTTCTAGCTGCATAGGCGCTTCTACCAAAGGCGGATTGGCCAAATGCCATTTTAAACTGGCAGCTGCTGTAATATTGGTACCGCGTTTACAAAGAACGCGCTTACCACGCTTCTTGCCCTCGTGGTACAAAAAACGCACTTCCGGTTCATCTTTAAAAAGATTTTTCCTGCACCAGTTAGAGCATTCCTGTAACCTGCCACCCAACGGCGATACCACGAACAGAACCCAGGGCCTGTCTCCGCAGTTCCAGTTCTGCGGCGTCAGCGCCAAATTATAGCGCGTCAGGTAATCAGCCTCGGCTGCGGCATCAAAATTGGCCCAGGCCATATAAAACAGCGGCGTGCCTTTTTCAGACATAGCCAGTACATACTGTTTATTGGCGATCGCCGGAAAGATCTGCGATACCAACATATGCAGCGGCATCGTCTCATGCTGCTTGGACTGCGTCATCAGCCACACTATATTACCTAAAATATACGCGGTGCTGTAATTATCATCCTGCAACGACGGTGCGATATAAGTTATTTTTCCTTGAATTTTATCCATAACCCGAGTTCTCCTTTGGTCGTCTTTCCTCCACCAAATCCCTTTTTACTGCTTGCCGCATCAAAGGGAACTGTTTAGAACTCCCATCTGATGCCGGTATTGACTTGCCATTCCTTCTTGGTATCGCCGCCAAAACTGCGTTCGATATCGCCGTAGAAATGCGTGTTGCGGCTAAGCTGTACTTGCGCGCCCACACCAAATTCATACCAGGTGTCGCCGTAATCATAGTGCTTTCTATCGCGTTCGCCATTGGCAGCCAGCATATAAGCATCGCGTTCGCCATCAAACTCGTGGAAAGCGCCCAGCTTAAAGTAATAGCTGCTTTCAGGGCTTATCTTACGTCCAACCTCAAAACCGATGCGGCCAATGGCGCTGGTAACACCATCAACATTAATCTTTGTCCCGCGTTCAGTAGTGAAATCAACACTGCTGATCCTGCCCACAGTAAGTTGCGCCTGCGGCGTGAAGAACCAGCCCTTTTCATAATTTTTCTGTCTGCCATACTCAAAGCTGATGCTGTAAGCAGCACTGTTATAATCACTGCGTTCAGCAAATTCGCCGTAAGTCTGCATCTTATGGTCCAAACGGCCACCGCGCAATACCAGATCAGTATAATGGCCCTTGTCGCCAAACCAGGTCGTATACAGGTTCAACGCCGTAAAATCAGTCTCACCCTGACCGGCAGTATACCCCAGCTTGCCCTCGCTGCGCTCCAGCACCAAACCATTAGTGCGCTGGCCGCGGGTCTTATCATAGCCTAATTGATAAGTATGGTACTTATCAGTATAGCCCTGACCCTTCAGCTTACCATGATACATACGTGCCCACACGCCGTCATCGCCGTGCTCGCCGCTGCGGATATCGCCTAAACGCTTACGCAGAGTATCGTTAGTAGCGCGCCATAAGCTGTAGTCGCTGGCAAAACCATCGTTGATAGTTTTAGTATTGCCATTATCAGTCTTTTCAAGTTTGGTCAAATACCACTCATCGGCACCAGCGCCCAGGGTATCGCCACGTTCCACCGTCGGCAGCACATCCCACAAACCGCCGGTATCCATATAACGGCCTTCAAACACGGCATTGCTGCTGTTGTCAGTTATCAAATGCAGTTTCTTTTCGCCTGTGACCTCGCCATTAAGCAAGCTCAGGTCGTAAACATGCACATAATGCGTGCTGCCTGCCGCCGATGAATTTATCACCAGCTTATCGCCGTTAGCTTCGCTGTCCAGTTCAGTATTGAACTTGAACACACCACCGCTACCGCTCAAATCGTCAACCGTCACTACAGTATTCATACCCGCCTCATGGCTAAGGTTCACCATACTGTTGCCGCTAACGTGCAAACTGCTCACCTCAGAGCTGCTGGTAACATGCCAGTAGCTGTTATCCTTCAGCGCCAGATTGATAGTGCCGCCGTTAGTAAGCGCCGTATTGCCCGTAAACACCGAATTTTGGGCCATATCCAAATCTATGGAACCACCATTATCAGCCAGCATATTACCCGTGATATTAAAGGTCGAATTACCAGCCGTACCGGTTATCGCACCCCTATCAGCATAAACGGCATAGCCATCATTATCATTTGTGTCTATGGTAGCGCCGCCGGCAAAATCAATACTGCCGTTAGCCGCACTAACATAAGCGCCGTGCGATCCGCTGCCAGCAACCGAAATATCGATACCGTCACCAGCTTCAATAACACCGTTTTGCGCCCGCAAGCCGTGCGAACCGTCACCAGTAGTAGTAATGCCAACATTATCGTCCAAAGACAATACTGAACCTGTCATGTTTGCAAATACACCATGCGAACCATCACCGGAAGTGGTAATAGTAGAAGCGGCGCCAATCTCGACCTTACCGTTAGCAACGCTGCCTTTAGCAGAAGTATCGGCATAAGCGGCAACGCCATGCGACCCATCCCCCTGGGTAGTCATAGTAGCGCCATTTTCAATAACAACTTTGCCGTTATTGGAAGCCATCATTACCGTATGCGACCCATCGCCTACCGTCGAAAGCGTCGCACCTTCGCCGATATTGATTTTAACGCCTTGTGTCGGATTAGTAGTAGACCTGCCCTGCGCCGCATAAACAGCGTGAGAGCTTTCACCCTGTGTGCCGGCCTGCAAACCAGTGCCGATATTGATCGTCGCATGGAAATTTGCACGCACAGCATGAGCGCCGTCAGCCACGTCAGTGTTAGAATATTGCAGCGCACCGTCATAAAGCGTGTTGATTATAGCACCATTGCCAATATTCAGCGTAGTAGCGCCATTGATATTCAAACCGTCGGCACTGACCCCGCTGACTGTGATCCTTAAATCATTGCCAACATTGATCGTACCTGTAGCATTCTGCCAGTCCGAGTTTCCACTGGGATTAGAACGGATACCATCAGCCGCCTGACCCGAAGTAGTAAGCGACAGCCTGTCCCCCGCCGTAGTTACCGTTGCGGCATTGGTAACATTAGTATAGATACCAAACGCATGGCCAACTAAGTTTGGATAAGCATCAGCCGTTGCATTGACCACATAATCGTCACCAACAGTAGCGCCGCCATAAATATTAGCTTCAGCAACGCTGAACATAGGCATCGAACTGATCGCAAACGCTACAGCTAAACGCAAAGATTTCTTGTTTTTCATTGCAACCCTCTCCTTTATTGAGTTTTAAATTTATAATTTTCATATACTCAAAACCGTTCCCCAACAATTTTAAATATATTAAAAATCAATTTATTAAAGTTTATTTATTATACTTTAAAACATCTCCATCCTTTAAATTATTAAAATTATACTTTAGCAATGTAATAATAATTGTTAAAAATTGCTTTGTCAATATTCTATTGAATATTTTTGCGTTTTGTTCATATTTTATTCACATTATAATGATTTTATCTACTTACTGTTTTTTAACTTCCACCTATTTTCACCGCACTCATTTTAATAATAATCAATTTTTTACAATTAATGTTTTTCTTGCCTGCCATGCCTTTAAAGTGCTCTTTTGGCTTAATTATTTGTTTTAATCACATATTTAACTATTATTGAAATTAAAAAAAGTACGTAAGCTTCGTCAATAAAAATCATTGGCGAAGCTTACGTACTTTACAGCATATTAATTTTAACTATTATTAATATTTATTCAAAGTGTACCTGTTTTTATATTTTTGTATAATTTGTAAACTCGCAAGTAAACGCCCAGTCTCATCAGCCGCAACTAACAGTCGTCACAAAGCTTTCTCTTTCCCTATAAATATACATCTAATTTATACTTGCACAGCAACATTCAACCAAATTTCACTCCTCCTGCAAAAGCTCCAACTGTTTACAGGTAACTGCAAACATAAAAATGCCTATCAAGGTTAGTTAACCTTGATAGGCATTTTATTATACTTGTTTACTTATTATTTTTGTTCCTGCTGCACTTCCAGCGGTACAAACACAAACTCGTTCATTTTGCCATTTTTGTCAAAACCATATATAGCACGTACCACCTGTTGCCTGCTGTAATTCACCAAATAAGTCAGACGGTCGCCCTGATCAAAACGCTCGTAAGCCATAAAATGGATAGCCTTCTGCGTGCCAAAACGTTCTTTCAGTTGTTTTTGCAGCTCGGCAAAACTCTCTGGCGTTATCTTGTTCTGCAAATCAGCTATCATATCACCTCGCAGCTGCGCAAAGCCGCTGCTATCGGGGGTATTTAAAGCCGTTACAAACTTATCAACGACCCGCTGTTGTTTGTTCAAGTCAGTACCGTCTCCTGCCGCAAAGCACATACCGCTAACTGCCATCACTAAAACCGTTGTTACTAACGCTACTAACTTTTTCATCTATTTTTTTGCCCCTTTGCTGTTCTTTTAGTCAGCCGCTGCCACAATGGCAGCGACTATTTGTAATCACTGTAGTCCTGCAAGCCATCCCACAGGGTTACTCGCTTTTTGCTTTTGCCTCTGCACTTTCAGCAGCTGTATCGTCAGCTTTTTCAGCAGGCTTTTCTTGGCTGTATTTTTCCTTCAGCTCGTTATAATTATCAGCCAGCTTGGCATAAGCAGCGTCACGTTTGGCATTTTCCAACGCCATTTGTTTATTGTCTGCCACCAAACGCTGGTTATCCTGCTCCAGGCTTGCCAAACGCTCCAAAACCTTGTTCAAGGTTTCGTTATCGGCACCTGCCTGCTCCTGCGCTTTGCGTTCTTCTTCCGGCATCCGGTCAAGGGCGATGCTGATGCCCATATTCATCATATGCTTACTGCTGGTGGTAGATGCACCTACGCTCAGCATCGTCCGTTTATCAGGTTTGTAGAAGGCGCCCACGGCCAAAGCCTGTTTACCCTCGTAGCTGCCCATAGCCATTGCAAAATCGGCCTTAGTGTTAGCGTTCTGCGGTTGCGGGTGAAGGCCTGCCAGCGCCGCACTAAGTGCGCCAACTTCTTTGATCTCGGTACCCATCTCGTTGATGCGGCTGCCCATTTCCTGCACGTCGCTTTGCAGGCCTTCAATAGCGTCGCCTACACGGATGCTGCTGCCGTCCTCACGGTTTAAGGTTACTTCGCCGCTGTCAACAGTCGTGCTGCTGGTCTTGGTAACGTCGTTGCCATCGCCGTCCTTCGTAACGGTAGTTTTGCTCACCGTCAGGCTGTCGCCTGTCATATTGGTTGCGCCACTGCTTGAGCTTGTCACCTTACCTTCTTTGTCTGTAACCTTGTTACTGGTATTCAACGACATACCACTTTCATTTGTGGTCAACTCCGATTTTTGCACAACGGTATTATCACTGCTGTCCACATCGGTCCTGGTAGTAGTTATACCAGTGCCTGTAGCCGAGGTATTATTAGTGGTCTTGATCGTATTCTTGCCATCGGCCGATACCTGCTCGGCGCTTTGTGTAGTTCCGTTGAGCGCGCTGGTAGTAAAGTCATTGGTAACGGCGTTGCCACTGGCATCATTTCCTTCCAGATGGTTGTTGATGTGCGTCCCAGGCTGCACTGTCGTACCTGCCAGCTCTACTTTATTACCGCCTACCCACAGTTCATCAGTATCTATCCTACCCGTCTCTACCGTATTACCTTTGATCGTGGTTTCAATGACAGAGCCGCCGCTATGGGCTGTGCTGTTTGTATCGGTAAACTTGGCCCCGCCTGTAGAGGTATTACTGAAGCCAAAATTTCCCGCCTGGCTATTCATATTCCCACTTGGATCGACGCTGAATTTAGCGCTTCCCAAATTACTACTGCTGTCTACACCAATATATAGCCCTTTGTCGGTAATAAAACCGTCGGTGTCGTTGACAACAGAACTGTTTTGGCCTACGTGGATACCGTTTTCATCAATCACCGTCTGATTGGTTTCGCCTTTGGCTATAGTAATCGAACCACTTGCTACCAGATTATTCGTTTCTACTCCGTCAGCACCGATAGTAGTATTGCCTTCGATAGTGGTATGCGTATTATCAGGACGGGTGATACCGGCTGTATTAGCACCGCCGGTCCCCGGGTTGCTGCCGCCACCGCCGCCACTATTTTCGATATTCGTCACACGGTTGCCTAAACTGTCAACACTGTTTTTCAGCGCGCCGACGTCAACGCCATCTACTTTGCCGCCACTCAACGTAACGCCGCCAACCTTGCCATTGGCAAAGCTGATGCCGTTGATACTGGCTACATTATTCATAACGCCGTTTGCCGCAAAGGTCACGCCACCGATAGCTGCTGTAGCTGCTTCCAGATTGCTTGTTTTCATGCCTGACGCCGTAAAACTGGTTGCGTCCTCAATAGTGGTGGTATCGTTATTGCCGTCACCGCCACTGGCAGTACGTTTGATGCCCTTTACATTGGTATCATCAAAACCGCTGCCACCGCCGCTATTTTCCAGAGCAGTTACTTTATCCGACAGGTCTTTAAGGCCAATGCCATCGATAGTGATACCCTTGCCGTCCACACTAATAGCAGCATTGTTAAGCTTGGTCAACCCACCCAACTCGCCTGCCTTTACAGTTACACTGCCAATCGTAAGGCTATTGGCAGTCACGCCGCCTGCAAAAGTGGTCATTGCGCCGGAAGTAGCGTCGTAGGTCATACCTGTAGTAGCTTTTTCTAACTTAGCTGCTCTGCCAGCTAAATCACTATCAGCCGCTTCCAAAGTCCCTATTTTGCTATTGTAATCACTAATGTCTACTTTTTTGCCCAGTTCTGTATTTACGTCGGCCGTTTTGGCAAAATTGTTGTCCACATAGGTCTTATCTGCCTTCACCGCCGCTTTTTCAGCAGTATAAGCATCGCCGATAGCCGCATATTTATCTGCCAGTTTAGTGCTGCCTTCCACAAACTCAGCAGCCCTTACCGTACCACTGGCAGCAATTGCGTTGGTCGTGATACCTGATTCCATGATTTTGGTATTTTTTTCGATAGTCGTGATACTGGTTACTGTACCAACATCGCCCCCATGTGCTATGCCTACCGTATTGGCACTGGTAGCGCCGCCATTTTCCTGCAATGTTTTGATATTATCGGAAATTGTTTTTAAGCTGTAACCGCCAACACTGGCATTTTTAGCAGCATCTGTTCCTGTAATGCTAACGCCGTTCACGGTCTTAGCCGTCATATCGCCAGCAGCACTAAAACCGAAACCGGTAGCGCCAACCGTAAAGCTATTAGCAGTCACGCCGCCTGCAAAAGTGGTCATTGCTCCGGAAGTATCAGCGTAGGTCATACCTGTAGTAGCAGCTTCCAAAGCCGCTGTTTTGCCAGCTAAAGCACTGTCAGCCGCTTTATAATCTGTGTCCATAGCAGTAATACTAGCCGCATTTGCATCAGCCTTAGTATGGGCAGCAGCTAAACCTGTATCGGTAGCTGTTACCTTATTATTCAATGCAGTAAAATCGGTTTGCGATGCTTTGCCCGCAACATCACTGGCCAAAGTATCTACGCCCAAAGCAGTTTTCCACGCAGTTTTGTTCTCGGCGCTCAAGCCTGTAGCATTGGCATCGGCTTTGGCTGCAAGCGCCGTGTTCGTTGCGTAGTTGGCAAGTGCGCTTTTATCGGCTTTCTTACCCAGTTCAGTAGTCATTTGACCTACATTTACGGCGTCGCTATCTGCCGTCCCGGCAGTAACGCCTGTGATTTTGCCATTCATTGCGATACTGGTAACGCCCGTTACAACGCCACTTTTTATTGCAACGCCGTCAACGATAGTACCAGTCCCGGCATCATAGCTGATGTTAGTGGTTTTAGCAGTCACATCACTGACATCACTGTTCATTTTAGTGATATCAACAGTGCCGACCACAACATTATCTTTATCGACAGCTGTGCCGCCTTTAGTGCCGATACCCACGCCGTTATAAGCGCTGCCGGTAACATTGCCGCTGGCATTATCGACATTGAAAGTAGTGGTTCCAGCATTTTTAACGGTTATATTGCCAGTAATGTTTGTAAGGTCAACGCCGCTATTTGCCAGTTGGCTCAAATTGATAGTATCAAGCATGATATCAGAGCCACTTTTTCTGACGTTAATATTGTTGACACTGGCAGCCGACAACGCTCCTGTACTGCTCATGCCGTACTCGGTACCGCCAACCTTTACCGTAAGGCTTTTAGCAGTCACGCCGCCTGCAAAAGTGGTCATTTCCGAACCAGGTGTAGCGACATAGGTCATACCTGTAGTAGCAGCTTCCAAAGTGGCTGTTTTGCCAGCTAAAGCACTGTCAGCTGCTTTATAATCTGTGTCCATAGCATTAATACTAGCCGCATTTGCATCGGCCTTAGTATGGGCAGCCGCTAAACCTGTATCGGTAGCTGTTACAATATTATTCAATGCAGTAAAATCGGTTTGCGATGCTTTGCCCGCAACAGCACTGGCCAAAGTATCTACGCCCAAAGCACCCTTCCATGCAGTTTTATTACCGTCGCTCAAACCTGTTGCATCGGCATTGGCTTTAGCTGCAAGCTTCGTAGTCATATCACTGGCATCGGCTTTTGTGCTCAACGCCGTGGTCATAGTTTCTGTAGTTGCGTAAGCCCCCAACGAGCTTGTTTTAGCATAGTCTGCCAACTGCCCAAAGTTTACGGCATCAGTGTCAGCCGTCCCGGCAGTAACGCCTGTGATTTTGCCATTCATTGCAATACTGGTAACGCCTGTTACAACGCCACTTTTGATTGCAACACCATCAACGGTAGTTCCCGTCCCGGCATCATAGCTGATGTTAGTGATTGCTGTATTCACATCACTGACATCACTGTTCATTTTAGTGATGTCGATAGTGTTTGCCCCCTGGGTCAGTACAACATTATCCTTATCGGTAGCTGCGCCGCCTTTGGTGCCAATACCTACGCCGTTGATAGCTCCCGTCAGTGCGATATCTTTGATACCAGCCAGGCTACGGAAACTATTTAAATCGGTCATCTTACCAAATGCGACCTGCTTATCCGCACTGGTAGCAGAATTATTGCCTATAGCCACACTGTTTTGATGTCCCGCGTTTGCCTTATAACCAAAAGCATTACTATTACTACCTGATGCCCGTGACAACGTACCAATCGCAATACTACCACCTCCTGTCGCTTGTGCATCATATCCGAAAGCATTACTTTTCATGCCCGTTGCCATCGCAATAGTACCAAAAGCTGTGGCCTCTTTTGCGATGGTCCCTGTAGCTGTATTGGTATAGCTGGCCTGTGCACCAAAGACCATGCTGCCAGACGAGCCGTCTGTTTTCAGGTCGGCACCGTTGATGTATATGATATCATCCAAGCTGCCGTTTCTTAAACTAACGCCGTTGATAGTTCCTGCCGTGGTAACATTGCCTGTTGCGTTATCGACGCTGAAGGTTGTTGCCGCACCTGCGGCTGCACTGGCTTTAGTGGCGATAGTGGTAGTGATATTACCAAGGTCAACGCCGCCAGCAAGGATAGTACCAATATCCGTACCGTTGATGCTTTTTAATCCTGTCAACGCCCCTGTCATAGCTATATCTTTGATGCCAGCCAGGCTGCGGTAAGTAGTTGGATCGGTCATCTTACCAAAGGCGACCTGATTAGCAGCATTGGTAGCAGAACTAGCGCCTATAGCCACACTGCCGGTATGAGACACTGCGACAACTGACTTATAGCCTAAAGCAACGCTCCCCGAACCAGCAGCAACTGATTCTGCACCAAAAGCACTGGCCTCACGAATAGTAGCCTCCGCACCCATGCCAAAAGCACTGGCAGATTGACCAGTAGCCTTCGCCGTGCTACCAAAAGCACTGCACCAACTAGCAGTAGCCTCAGCACCGCTACCAAAAGCACTGGCATAATTAGCAGTAGCCTTAGCATCGCTACCAAAAGCACTGGCAATCCCTGCATCAGTACCATTTAAATCAGTAAGAGTTGCTCCAGTACCGAAGGCTATACTACCTAAATAGCTCTCTACTTTCAGGTCAGCACCATTGATGCTGGTAACATTCGTCAGCGCTCCATTGATGTCCTGGTCGGCCAGCGGCATAATGCCATCATTGCTGGCGGTCATGGGGCTGGCGCTGCGGCTGCTGTAGCCGATAGGCGCAACATCAGTCACCGGCTCGATGGTCATTTCCGTCCCGTTTGTCTCTGTGTTTTCATCCTTATCGGCTTTATTATCAGTTTCTTTATTTTCAGTTTTAGCAGTTGTATCGGCAGAGTTACCTGCAGCCGTACTTTCTGTAGCGGTTGCTGCGGCAGGTTGGGCTGCCCACAGAGGCTGTGCATACCACACCTGCACGCTCATGGCTAATAATACTGCTGCCAGCAAACGCCTGG
>OGZE01000526.1_pt1 | contig 28815 bp, 28 predicted proteins | sample 1576731 | NCBI WGS metagenome assembly OGZE01 (sample SAMEA3541503, study PRJEB24748) | human gut metagenome | biome: human gut; feature: human-associated habitat; material: faeces | place: China | collected 2012 | reverse complement strand
AATTGTGAGTATGGTCCGAAGGAGGGAATGTGGATGGTTTGCTTCCAATCTCAGACCATACATAAGATGGTTTTATAGATGCTTTTGCCCAGGTCGGAACATCTGAAGCTGGCATAGCGGTTGGTTTGTTCTTAATAAAAGAATCTGATCCTGTATCGTTCACAGACCAGTCAGATTGAACATTGACTTCAGCTCCTGGTGAAATACTAGCTAACTTATTTTTTTCAGTCGTAGTGTAATCATTTGCAGACAATCCCTTACCTGATACTTTATCTACCTTATTTGTGACAGCATTCCATTTCGTTTTTTCTGATGAAGTTGTATGTATTGTGGTATTGCTTGTATGTGTAGCAATTAAAGCTTTTATTCGTAATACTAATTCCTTGGCATTTTCAAAAGATACAAAATTAAATTTCATAAACTACCTCCAATCAGGTAGCGGCCATAATTTCATCAATTTGAGCATTCGTTATTGGAACCATGTCAGAATCTTGTATATAACCACTTAAATCAACGGCAGTATCACCGATTTTTTCAAAAGCTCCATTGGCATATATCCACTCCGTATAGATATTGGCTGTTTCAGATGAAGTTTTTGGCACAAGATAGATTTTACCAACAGAACCCGCAACTGTTGGAACTCCATTGCTATTGTATTCTCCGGCTTTAAGAATGACAAATTCCATACTAGTGACATTGCCGATAGCAGTAGAAATAGCTGCACTTACTTGACTTTGTGTTTGAAACTTGCTATCATTTGACAATTCGCTTACCTTTGTAGGAACAGTAATGTTGACTTTTCGAGTTGTGGAGTCTACAGTTAGGTCAGCTCCATTCTTTTGAATTCCAACTACGGTATTTCTCTCTGCATTAGTAGGCGCATGAGCTGCTTGGCTATGAGTGTAAGCAGCATCGTATTTTGTCTGTTCCGCATCGGTTACAAAACGATGCTCAGTATCTTCGGTATTCGGATAAATTGCTCCAAAGTTACCCATCGGGCGTCTGCTGTCTCATTTTCCTGCAGGACAATATCCGAGAGTTCTACATCTTTTCTCACCACATAGAAATCATAAAATGCACTGATTCCCCTGACACTTCCAAGCAGCATCAGTTCTTCTTCTGATACACCGATTCCGGTTTCTTCCTTAAGCTCCCTGACTGCTCCCTGACGGCTTGTCTCCCCTGCAAGTACGCTTCCTCCTGTATTTTCCCAGCAATTTGCGTAAGTTTCCTTCGCCGGATGTCGAAGTGTGACCAGAATCTCTTCCTTGCTGTTCACTACACATACAACGACAACAACATGATAATGCCCCGGTGCAAGTGGCTCCTGCCGGTTATGCTGTTTATATAAAAATCTGCGATTTTCATCAAATAGATCCCAAAGTTCCATTTTGTATCCCCCTTTCAGGTAGTATCCTTATTTTCCTGTATCATTCTCCGCAAGCGATGTCGCCAGCGGCTAATTCCCTTTCCGCGAACTACGCATTCTCATGCAAAGCATTTTTATTACAGAAAATTCCGAAGAAATCCCTATGCAATAAAAAAACTCCTGCCCTCTCTGTTTCATCAGAAAGGGCAGGAGTAAATCCTGCGGTACCACCTTTTTTCACAGACGACTCGCATCATCTGTCTCAGTAAGTATCAGTGTCTCATCCTCTCCTGATGAACAAAACATAATACTCAGATACGATAACGTGTATCTACTCCGTCACAGCCTACTTGATCTGTTCGGTGTGAAGCTCCAAGAGGTATTCATAACAAACGGTCCATGCGCCTCTCATCACCCGGCTGCTTTCTGTCTGAACGTGATGTCCGTTATTACTTATTCTTTTCATCGCTGATGTCTTATATGTTGCCTATCGTACTCCATTTGTCCCATTTTGTCAAGGCTGTGCCCACCATCTTTTTTATCAATTTTTAAATCTTCTGTGAGTTCTTGCCCGCAGACTACATTTCCTTATCCTATTGCTATTTACTTATCCAATCTTTTCCTCGTTCCGCTTTAATTCTCTCTCAACTTCCTCTGCAGTTGGCATTCCACCCTGTGCCCCAAATTTTTCAGTCGAAAGACTTGCCGCCGTATTTGCATAACGAAGCGCCTCTGCAATCGGCTCTCCTTTAGCAATCTGCACTGAGAAAGCACCATTTAATGTATCGCCTGCCCCGGTCGTATCAGCCACAATTGCTGGTCTTGCCGGAACGGTCAGTACTTCTCCATTTTTTCTGCACACAGATACTCCCCTAGATCCCTGCGTGATCACAAGTTTCTCTGGATATTTTTTCAGAAGTTCTTCGGTCGTCTCTTCCTCACCGAAAATAAGTACCGCCTCATGTTCATTCGGTGTCAGATACGTCACTTTCTCAATGATATCAAGAGGCACCTTCGCTGCCGGCGCCGGATTTAAAATCACCTTGATTCCATTTTCCGCGCAGAAGCAAATTAAATCGTGGACTGTTTCCAGAGGAATTTCCTGCTGCAGCACAACCATATCAAACGCCTTTAATTCTTCCTTGATACTGTCTGCATAGATCTGGTCTACCTGTCCATTAGCCCCCGGCACAACGATGATCGTATTGTCATTTTCCCCAACCGTAATCAAGGCAATTCCGGTCGGAACTTCTTTTAGAACTTTGATATGTCTGGTCCCGACCCCTTCTTTTCTAAGATTTTCAAGCAATTTTTCTCCATTGCTATCATCCCCCACACATCCGAACATCTCTACTTCTGCTCCAAGTCTCGCCATCGCGACCGCCTGGTTCGCACCTTTCCCGCCCGGAATATAGTGAATGCTGTCCCCAAGCAGTGTCTCCCCTTTCAACGGAATCCGCTCAGCGGTCACTGTCATATCCATGTTTATACTTCCCACTACTGCCAACTTCATACCCATTGTCCTCCATGTTCTACATTTTATTCTTTGTTGTCTCTCCTTTGATCAGCATCATTGGAAACTTCATCTCTCTATCCCTTGGAAGTTCCTTCACAGTACCTAAAATCATCTGCACCGCACATTTGCCCATCTCTTTGATCGGCTGTGCGACTGTCGTCAGCTCCGGTGTCAAAAAACGTCCAAATTTTACACCATCAAATCCAATAATCTGGATGTCGTCCGGTACCCGGTATCCCCTTTTTTGCAGTACTTTATATACCGAAACCGCAGTCATATCATTACAGGCAATGATTCCGTCTGTGTCCGGATAGCGTCTGAGTACTTCTTCTGCGGCTTTGGCTCCATCCTCATACTTGTATGTACTGTCCACAAAACGCTCCTTCATGCTATACTGACGACATACCTCCCGGTATCCCTCGTATCGCTTCTTGCCGCTGGACAATTCTTGGGGCCCTCGAATACATGTAATCTTTCTGCATCCACATGCAATCAGATGCTCCGCCGCCAGTTTTCCCCCTGCATAATGATCTGCCTCGATAACACTGGTCTGTCCCATCTCATCCAAACGTCTGTCCACAAAAACGATTGGCATGGAAACTGCCTCATAACTCTGGCTTTTTTCTCCGGTATTTGTCATTAAGATCACACCATCCGCCTGAAGTTGTGCAAGCATTTGCAGGTTTGCAAGTTCCTTCTCTTTCTGATCATCCGAGTTACAGAGAAGGATACGATATTCCTGTTCATACGCTTCCTTCTCAATCGCCTTTGCAAGTTCACTGAAAAATGGATTCTCAATATCCGGCACGATGACTCCGATTATCTTTGATGATTTCCGGTATAGCGCCCTTGCAAGTTCGTTTGGTCTGAAACCGGTTTCTTCAATCGCTTTTTCCACCCGTTCCCGCTTCTCCTCATCTACTCTCGCAGTTCCGTTAATCACGCGGGAAACCGTGGCGGGAGACACCCCCGCGCGCTTTGCTACTTCTCTGATACTTGCCATCCACTTTCCCTCCTTTCTGTTCACTGCTCCATTTTCTCCTAAAAATGTGACAAAATTTTCATTATGAAACCCGTTTCAAATCTGCTTTTAGTATACCCTTTCTACTTCTTTTTGTCAATTTAAAGGCAAAAGTATTTTCTCCCCTTAACCAAAAACTCAAAAGCCCTTCCATACAGACAGATATTTTTTCTATCTACACGGAAGGGCATACCTCACATCCTTTTAAAACTGATCTACAATCTTTCTTGCCTCTTTGATTTTCTCGACACTGCTCTGCCAGATTTCATATTCGCTGAATCCTGGAAGTCCCATATTGACACCTTCTCTCCGGAAAGTCATTTTACTTTCCACAACAACTTTCCCAGACATATGGTAGGATGCAATTCCAGTCTCCTCATGCAGCTGATCGATGATTTCCGGCTTAATCCCGCTTCCTGCCAAAATCTCTATCCTTCCTCCGCTCTCTTGCTGCATCTTTGCAAGAAATTCTCTTCCTTCCCATGCAGAGTTTTTCTGTCCGCTTGTGAGAATTGTCCGGCATCCTAATGAGATTGCCTGCTCCAGCGCTTCCAGGGCATCCCTGCTTACGTCAAAAGCGCGATGCAGAGCCACATCCATATCTCCTGCCTCCGCGATCAACCCCTGCATCTGCTCCATGTTCAGGGAACCATCCGGATTCAGGCAGCCGATCACAATCCCGTCTGCCCCCAGCCGCCGAAACAACTTTACCTCTTCTTTCAAAATCTCATACTCATTCTGACTGTAACAGAAGTCTCCGAATCTCGGTCTTAAAAGCACTCTGATTTTAAGGCTTGTCTCTTTGCGGATCTTCTCAAACAATGCCTGAGACGGTGTTGTTCCTCCAATCACAAGATTTCCGCACAATTCAATCCGATCTGCCCCTCCTCTTTCTGCTGCCAGAGCAGACTCCATGCTGTCTGCACACACTTCTAAAATACCTGCCATTTTTTTCTCCTCTCCTGAACCTGATTTCATCTGTATGATACTGTTTCCACTATATCATAAAACCGCCGCCTTGTAACTGCTTCCAGCTACCCGACAGCGGTTCTGTTTTAAAAGGGATTAAACTATCTCATGCTTATTTACAAAGCTTTTTAAATTCATCAGCTACAAACTGAACTTTTGTTCCAATAATAACCTGTACAGCTGTTTTGCTTGGACGGATCACTCCTGCTACACCGGCAGATTTGATCTTATGCTCATCGATTAATGTATAATCTTTGATCTCCAGACGAAGTCTTGTAATACAGTTGTCAATAGAAGTTACGTTTGCCGGTCCGCCGACACCTTCGAGAACAATTTTTGCAATTCCTGTGAAGTCATTGTTTGCCAGTTCTACTTTTGTCTCATCAATATTGTCATCTTCACGTCCCGGTGTCTTCATGTTAAATTTCACAATCACGAAACGGAATACTACATAGTAAACCGCACCAACTACAAGCCCGATTGGGATCAGAAGCAGTGGATTCTGTGCAAATGGAGCTTTAAAGCTCAGGATCCAGTCAACCAAGCCTGCACTGAAGTTGAAACCAGCTCTTACCGGAAGTGCTGCAACAACTACCATAGAGATACCTGTCAATACTGCGTGTACACCATAGAGCGCCGGTGCAAGGAACATGAAGGAGAATTCCAGAGGTTCTGTAACACCATTGAAGAAGGAAGCAACTGCTACTGACATCAGGAGACCTGCTGCCACTTTCTTCTTTGTATCTTTTGCTGTGTGATACATTGCTAAAGCTGCTGCCGGAAGACCGAACATCATTACAGGGAAGAATCCTGCCATGTACATACCAGTTGTTCCCATTACACCGCCTTCTGCATTTCCCCAGAATTTTGCGATATCGTTAATTCCCGCAACGTCAAACCAGAATACAGAATTCAGTGCGTGGTGCAGACCGAATGGAATCAGCAGTCGGTTGAAGAAACCGTAAAGACCTGCTCCGATCGGACCTAAATCCATGATAAATTTACCAACAGCTACCAGTACATTGTAAATGATTGGCCATACAAAGAACAGCACTAAGCTGGAAACTAAAGATGCCCCTGCGGTAACGATCGCAACACATCTCTTTCCACTGAAGAATGAAAATGCATCTGGCAATTTTGTATTTTTAAATTTGTTGTAGCAGGCAGCTGCGATCAGACCACAGAGAATACCGATGAACTGTGTCTGAACTTTTCCAAATGCCGGGTCTACTTTTTTCACTGCTGTGTTTGTGAGCATTGCCACAACATCTGTGGAAAGTAATGTCGTTGTCATGATCCATGAAACGAGTCCGGCAAGACCTGCGGTACCATCGTTATCGTCAGACATACCAACAGCTACACCGATTGCAAACAAGATTGGCATCTGGTCGATCAGACATCCGCCGCCCTTTAGTAAAAATGCTGCAATTACATTGTTTGCCCCCCATCCAGTCGGGTCGATCCAGTAACCGATTCCCTGCAGGATAGCCGCAACTGGAAGACATGCAACCGGAAGCATCAGAGATTTACCTAATCTTTGAAGATATCTCATCATAATTTTTTCCTCCTTACTCTTAATCCCTTTTGATTCACAATGAAAGTCCTCTTTTTCTTTCATTATTTATTTTACACCGGAGTCCCGGCAATAAAATCCTTAGTAATTTGCTAATTTTTCAGCTGAATCTTCACAACATCTTCGCCTGGAACAACGTCTTTCCCTGCAAGACCTTCCACTGCTGCGTACTCATCTGTATTACATACGAGGATCGGTGTCACAATATCATATCCGGCTGCCTGAACCGCATCCAGATCGACACTTAACATCAGATCACCTTTTTTTACTTTGTCCCCTGCCTGAACATGAGCCTCAAATCCTTCTCCCTTCAACTCCACCGTATCCAGACCGACATGCACTAAAATCTCCACCCCATTATCTGCTGTCATGCTGACTGCATGAAGTGTCTCAAATACCATCGCGATCTCTCCATCTGCCGGTGCATAGATTTTGCCCTCAGACGGCACGATTGCAACTCCCTGGCCTAGCATTCCTGAATTGAATGTCGGGTCGTTTACTTCTTTTAACTCTACGACTTTTCCTTTTGCCACCGCACCGAGCATATATGTATTGTTTTGTTTCTTCTTAAAAAAATTAAACATCTTGTTCCTCCTAGTCATATTGAAAACAGTCTGCAAAGGCAAGACGGTTCTTTGCTTCCTTCTCTGATAAATATCGATGTCCTGCCAGCGAACTGCTTTTTGCTCCACTGGCATCTACGTAAACCGTCTGATCTCCAATTTTCACTGCGCACAGAACATACTGTTCATCCTGACTCCATTTCCCATTCCAGTGTCCCATGACAACATGCGAATCCATGCCGGCTCTTCTGCAAAGTTCCGAAAAAATCTTTGCATACCCAAGTACACTTGCTTTTTTCTCGGTAACTGCCACAAGATGATTTTGCAGATACACTTGCTCCAGCATCTCTCCCATATGTGAAAGTTCACTTGCCGTCGTGACAGTGTCATCCGGAACTTTCATTTCTTGATCAAGCCATTTCAGGAAATAGTCAACGGTACTCTTCTGACCGCTGTTTTCAGGGATTCCATCTATGATCTCAGACAGTACACGCTCTGTCTCTTCCTGTTTTTCTTTAATCTTTACTATCTTTTCTTCGTCGTTGACCGACAGGCCTTTCTGGATCTCCTCTGCATTTTTCAGTGTTCCGTCATCTGCAATCTCCCCTGGTGTCTCAATCCCACTGGCACAGGATAAAAACAGCACGACCTTTGTGATCTCATCCTCTGTGATCTTGGAAAAATCTTTCTCATCATTGAGAAGATACACATTATCTTCATTCATCGGAATATCTACGAATCCATAGAAATAATTATATCCTTCATATTCCAATGCCACCGTGATCCGCTCATATTCTTTTCCGTTCACAGCTTTCGGAAGAGTCAGTATCCCTCCCTGAAATTGCTCAATCTGATCTTTCAGGAACAGATATACTTCCATCTCCTTTTTTGTCAACTGATCCAAATAAAATTCTGCACTTTTTACAGTTTCTTCTCTCGGCTCATCTTTCAGTTCATCTTCTACAGATTGTTCCATCACGCTTTTTCTCTGGAAACCAAAAATAACTGTAAATACTGCCAGTAGGATAAGACCGATCAGAACAATCTTTTTATGCCTGCGAACATACTCCATCTGTGCCTTTCTCCTATTCCATCTCACGAATGATCTTTCTTAATTTCAAGATCATAGACGGAGCTACAGAAAGCTCATCTACACCCATGCGTACAAAAGTCTCTGTCAATTCCGGATCTGCTCCTAACTCTCCACAGATACCAGCCCATTTTCCTTCCTGATGTGCGCTGTCCACAACCATTTGAATCATTTTCAAAATTGCTTTATGGTGTGGATTGTAGAAACGGTCAAGTTTCTCATTCTGCCTGTCAATTGCCAATGTGTATTGTGTCAGGTCATTTGTCCCAATGCTGAAGAAATCTACCATCTTCGCCAGCTCATCACTGATCATAACTGCTGCCGGAGTCTCAATCATGATTCCTTCCTCAACATCGTTATATGGGATTCCATCTGTTTTCAACTCTTCTTTGACTTCCTGCACAATTGCCTGTATCTGTGCTACTTCCTCTGTGGAGGTGATCATCGGATACATGATCGACAGATTCCCATAAGCAGACGCACGGAACAGTGCCCGCAACTGTGTCTTAAAGATTTCTGGCTGTGCAAGGCAGATCCGAATTGCCCGGTATCCAAGCGCCGGATTTTCTTCTTTTTCAATGTTCAGATAATCCGCCTGCTTATCGGCACCGATATCCAGCGTTCGGATGATCACCTTTTTGCCTGCCATATTTTGCACGGCTTGTTTATATGCCTGAAATTGTTCTTCTTCATCTGGAAGCTCATTCCTTCCGATATACAAGAATTCACTTCGAAACAGCCCGATACCTCCTGCATCGTTTTCCAATACATATCCCATATCTGCTACACTGCCAATGTTTGCATACAGATTGATATGTCTTCCGCCTTTTGTGACATTTTCTTTTCCTCTTAACTGCTGAAGAAGCTCCTGTTTTTCCTTCTCCTCCTCAATTTTTCTCTGAATCCTCTCTTTAACTTCCTCTGACGGATCCACAAAGAACTCTCCATGAAATCCATCCACCGCCGCCTCTGTTCCGGTATGCAGCGCTTCTAAATCCATATCTACTCCGATCAAAGCCGGAATATTCATCATACGGGCTAAAATTGCCGTATGGGAATTCGCGGAACCATGTACAGTCACGAATGCCAGTATTTTCTCCTTATCCATCTGAACCGTCTCACTCGGAGAAAGATCATCTGCCACAACAATGACCGGCTCATCCAGATCCATTACATCTGCCGACTGTCCAGACAGATTTTTTACCAAACGATTCGAAATGTCCTTAATATCTGCAGCTCTTGCTCTCATATAATCATCATCCATGCTTGCAAACATCTGGGAAAAATTATCTCCTGTAGAAGCTACCGCGTATTCTGCATTGACCTGCTGTGTACTGATAATATTTTCAATGGATTCTTTGTAATCTTCATCCTCCAGCATCATCTGATGGACTTCAAAAATCGCAGCGCTGGCTTCTCCAACTTCCTTTAATGCCTTTTCATATAATTTTTGAAGCTGTTGTTTAGAAGCCTCTACTGCTTCTTCCACTCTCTGAAGCTCTGCCTGTGTATCTTCAATCTTTACACGCTTTACCACATAGTCATCTTTTTTCAGCACGGATATTTTTCCAAATGCAACTCCTTTATAGACTGATTTTCCTTTCAAACATTCCATACTACTTCTCCTTACACTTCCTACAAATTCGCTTCAAAAAATGACTTCATGCCTTCATATGCAGCTTCTTCATCGCTTCCTTCAATCTGTACTTCTACAGTCTGTCCACATTTTACTGCAAGAGACATCAACGCCATCAGCTTAGACGCTTCCACCGTTCTTCCTTCTTTTGTAATTGTAATCTTACTCTCATACTTCTTTCCTTCTTTTGCAAGCATTCCCGCTGGTCTTGCATGGATTCCCATCTCATCTTTGATTGTGTACTCAAACTTTTTCATTTTACTATCTCCCTTCGTCTTGACAAATTTCTTTCTATAAAAATAGAGTAATTCATAAATATTCTATCATCTTCTTTTTTCACAAACAAGCGATTCCTCAGGCTGCGATCATCCTCTGGATATGAATGGCAAGAAATCCAACCTCTTCCTGCATGATCTGCCTTTCCAGTTTTTCTGCCATGTTATCACAGATTAAAGCGGCAATTTTCATTGCCTCCGGATATTTTTCCTGCACAAACTCATTGAGATCAATGTTGACCGCTTCACCGGTCTTTGTCCGGACAACCATATAATACAGATGACTCATCAGCCGGATGTAATTCAAAGCTTCTTTCTGCATTTCTTTTTCCAAATGTTCTTCTATGATCTGCATACTCTCATCAATAAGCTGTGTTGCCTTTAATGTCTCTGACACCGCTTCATCAGAAAGTCCGGAATGAATATGAAGTGCGATAAATCCCGCCTCATCATCTGAAATCCGATATCCTGTCATCTCCTCGATGATAGATCTGCTCTCTAAGGCTACCGCATACTCTTTTCCAAATAAAATCTTAATATCCGGTATAAACGGATTCGAAAGAAAGATATTCTCTCTCTCCCTCCTCGCGGCAAATGCAAGGTGATCTGCCAACGGAAGTAAAATATCTCCATTGATCGAGTCAAATACTTTCTCTGCCGCCTCAATGATCTTGCCCGCTGTCTCAATGTAAACCGGATCAATCGCATTGACTGCATGGATTGCTGAGTGCTGTTCTTCTCTCACGACCGGTGTGTACACTTGAACTCCCTCATCGATCGTCACCTCATCTCCCGCTCTCTTGCCAAATCCAATCCCTTTTCCTAATAAAATTCTTTCACTGCCATCGCCCTTTTCTTCTGCAAGAAGTGCATTATTATTTAAAATCCTTAAAATGCAGTACACCATCCGCTCTCCTTTTCTTTCGTCAGGATATGAGTCCATCTCCTTCATCGAGATACATAAAAAGGCATAAACTACCTGTTCTACTCACTAATGTTGAATAAAACCGGATAGTTTATGCCTGCATCACCAGTAACACGCTATCAAAGTTCTTATTTTGCAACTTTTGCTTCCTAATACATGAATCTGTATAGATTGTATATCATCTTACCAGTTGTCGTCAAGTTATGTTTTTAACTAATTTTCTCCGTTTTTTTTGTGTATTTTTCACAACTTTTATCTTGGCAGATAGATCATTTCTTTTGTAATTTCTTTTAAAGAATTGGCCCCACACATTGCCATCGTATCTGCAAGTTCCGCCCCGATTTTTTCAATGTAAGTCTTCACACCTTCCATTCCGCCGCCATAGACTGCTGTTACAAATGGGCGGCAGATCAGCACTCCATCTGCACCGAGTGCCAGTGCCTTAAAGACATCTACACCAGAACGGATCCCACCATCTACAAATATTTTCACTTTTCCCTGCACTGCCTCCACGATAGCAGGAAGTACCTCCGCAGTGGCCGGGCACTGGTCGAGCACACGCCCTCCATGATTGGATACGACAATCGCATCGACACCTGCCTCCACCGCTTTGATGGCGCCCCTTGCGGTCATAATTCCTTTTGCGATAAATGGAACTTTTGCCATCTCTGCCACCTGGCGTAATTCTTCCACAGATTTTCTGCCTGCCGGCGGTGTCATATTTTTTAAGAATGGAAGTCCTGCCGCATCAATATCCATAGCAACCGCAAATGCACCAGAACCTTCTGCCTGCTTCATCTTTTCACGAATGATCTCTATATTCCACGGCTTGATCGTCGGAATCCCTTTTCCTTCCACTCGTCTGATTGCATCGGTCGCATACTTCATTACATCCGGATTTACCCCGTCTCCGGTCATTGCGGCAATCCCCGCCTCTGCACATGCAGCCACCATCACATCATTGTAGGACTGATCATTGTATTTTTCTCCATAATGAAGATTCACTGCCCCAACCGGACCTGCAAAAAATGGATAACGGAATCTCTGTCCCCACAGTACAAAGCTTGTATCCACTTCTTCATGCTCAGAAATGGTATCCATCTGCACACGGATTTCCTGCCATTTATCAAAATTGCGGATGGCTGTATCCCCCATCCCTTTCGCTCCCGGTCCCGGCATTTGATTCCGGCATGCCCTTCCATTGCACACCATGCACGCTTTACAATATTTCCCAATATCTTGTTTTGCATTTGTTACTATTTCCTCGTATGTCATCCTATTTCCTTCTTTCTTTATCATTCATTGTTTCTTTCCGCAAACGAATCAGAAACAATCTCACACTTAATTTTCCCAGAGAAGAAATGTCACTGTCTTTCCGTCTGTCAATACTCGTTTCTGTACGGTCTCTCCGGTTATTTTATTGACAGTTACTTCATATAGCACTTGTTCAGCGGTCTCATTTCCCGGTACTTTTGTTGTAACTTTCACAAGGTACTCACTCTTCGTACTTTCCTGTTCAAGCACCGTCATCTCTTCTCCTTTCGCATCCTCTGTTCCCTTCGCATAATATTCTTCTAACTTTTTCTGAATTTCTGAATCAGAATACACTGGTGTCTGTTCTTCTTCCTGTTGTATCGGATTTTCCGGTGTCTTTATCCCTTCCTGACTCTGTCCGGCATTCTCCGTTTCTGCTTCTTTCTTCTTTGCTTCTTCTGCTTTCTTTTTTGTCGCTTCGTCTTTCTTCGCCTTTTCTTCTTGTGCTTTCTTTTCTTCTGCTTTCTTCGCTTCTTCTTTTTTCTTTGCTTCCTCTGCCTTCTTTGCTGCTTCTGGATCTGCTTCACCGGTAATCCGCTCTGAAAGCGTCTTCCACTTCAGCCCTGATACCGTCTTTCCCATACTGTCCAGTTTTTTCTGGAATGCTTCCTTTGACAAAGCTTCCTTGTCGTTATAATATGGCTGTTCTGGATGTCCCTCCATATCAAAGGTATATTGTTCTGTCTGAATCACTGTATGTTCTCCATCCATCCGATAAAAACTCGCATTTCCATAAGAAGCTCCGCCAGAACCATAGATATACATTGTCCCATTCTCATAAATCTGAAGCAGAGACCGCTCCGCCAATGTCTGATCTTCAAACATATTTTTGGCATCTACTCCATCAAAGCAGTACACTCCTACTACCCGCTCATCACCACCATTGCTCCTGCTTCCGACCAGCAATTCCTTTTCTCCACTCTCATCGATATCATACATCGTATAAATAATTTCTGTTTTCCCCTTATCTGTCTCAGTTAAAAATACTAATAATGGGTTGATATTTGGATATCCCTCTGGATCTTTCTGCACCTCTGATGCTCCCATGAGAAGTGCTTCTTGATATTCATCTAAAATTTTCTGATAAGCTTCATCTTTTTTTTGTTCTTTCTTAAGACGTTCTTCTGTTCTTTTTGCTGCCGCCTCAATTTCTTTTTTGTCAAATTTTAATGTTACCTTACGCTGTACCGGCTTTAATACAGATGAATCATATGTTTCATAAAACTCGCTTAGTTCTTCTGTTCCATTCTGCTCTGTCGTCGTAAGCTCTGCTAAGATTTCCACCCCGCTCTCATCGAATTCAAACCATAATTCCGAATACCCTCTCATCCGTTTTGCAGTGGCATTCAATCCGATTTTTTCCAGTTTTGCAGAAATATCTGTAATCTCTTTCTCATGCTCCTCCCCGGTCAGAAGTCCTTTGGTCGATGCATATTCCCGGAAAGTCCCATCATAGTTCACTGCAAACATTCCATACTCATGCGAACGTGCTGTCAGAGAATACTGATTTGCTGTACTTCCACAGATATAGATCTTTCCACCTGACTCCTTTAAGAAAATACCTTGACGCTCTGTCTCTGCATTTCCCATCACATTTCGAAGTGCAAGATATTCTGCTGCAAGCTTGATACTTTTCTCTTTCTTCTCATACATCTGAAGATAAACATGGTTGTGTTTTTCATCCTTTTTTGCCTTATCTTCCTCACCGGTCTTCAGCATCAGAACAAGCAGCTCTTTTTCTCCATCGCCATCAAAATCTTTCAGTTTGGATGCGAGTACCCCCTTTTGCTTCTCCAGCCGCTCAGGCTGTACTATCTTTTTCTCGCCATCTTTCTTCACATATTTTGATTCATAAGTACCCGCAGTACATTTTCCATATTTCGGTACGAGAACCTTGTCCACATACGTTTCCAGACTGACTGCTTTTGTGTCGTCTATTTTATCCTGATCTTGCGTATGCTCTCCTTTATTTTCTTCCTCCTCTTTATTCTCTTCCTGACTGCTTGAATTTGGGGAAGGTTTCTCATCTGGTACCGGTTCTGCTGCCGGTTTCTCATTACTCTGTGCTTCTTTTTTCGGTACTTCCTGCCCTTTTGCCACAGCACCATTCTCTTTTGCCTTCTTCAAGATTGCCTCTGCCTTTTTTTCTTTTCCCTGTGCGGTATAGATTTCTGCTAATTTATCGTAAGATTTTCGTTCCTTCGGATCGATCTTGATTGACTCCAGATAGAGTTCCTCCGCTTTTTCATACTCCATATCTTCCAGATATTTGTCTGCCATCGCTATCTTCGTCTGAAATGTCTTTTCCTGCTTATCTTTCATCCCGAAATAGACACCTGTCGTCACTCCAGCGATCAGAACTGCACTGATTCCCACTGCCGCAGCAATCCGAAAATTTTTGCGCCTCTTCGTCTCCTGCTGTTCTGCCTCCTGTTTTCTCTCTTGTTCTATCTCCTGAAAATTCTCTGTCTCCTCTGCCTCAAAGTCTTTCTGCAGATTTTCTTCCACCTTTTTCTCTGCAGATTTTTCTTCCTGCGTCGATTCCTGCGGAATCTGAACCAATTCTGCCCCGCACTTTCCGCAAAATTTTGCATGATCTGCATTTTCTGCTCCACATTTCCTACAGTACATATCTATTCTCCTTCCTTTATCTGACTGTAAATTTCAGATGATAATGCCACAATTTTCTCTCGGGCTGCCTGTGTGTCTGTAAGCTGATCTGCCATCACACATAAAATATATGGGGTCTCACCAGCCCATACGATTGCTGCATCGTTTTCTACATCGGCAAGTTCTCCTGTCTTATTTCCTGTTTCTACCCCTTCTGGAATACCCGCTGGAATTTTTCCAGTGCGCTGCTGCTGCTTTAATAAATTTAACATCTGATCTGCATGTGGATGTCTCCCTTGGCAAACATCAAACAAAAAATTGCCACAATCCTCTGCTGATGTGTAATTTTCTCCCAGCGTACTGTCTGCCAGAAGCATTCTTCCCATAGAAGAATCTTTGTAACCTTTTTCCTGACAATAAACATTCACCTGTTCCATCCCCGCAGTTTCCTCACCACCGCCGAGCATTCTTGTCAATTCGTTGGCTGCATCGTTATCGCTGACTGTGATCATCGCCGTGAGAAGCCGATCGAGTTCTGCAGCTCCGTACTGTGCTGCCAAATTGTCATACTGTTCATAAACATCTCCCATAATGTACAATTTGATCAGACTTGCCGCCTTTTGCTTCTCTGCTCCAACTACTGCAAAGGAACTGCTTGACAATTGCTTCACATACACATTCCACTTCTCTCCAAGCGCTGTCCTTTCTGCAATCCTGTTCTGGATCAGCTCTTCCATAGCGGCCATTTCCAAAGGTGCGCGGACTGCCTCTTCCATCTGCTGTTTCTCCTGTCGGGTCTTTGCTTCTGCTTCTTCTTTCTCCTCCAACAGAGTCTGTCTTCTTTTTAAGACTTCCTTTCTCTCTTCTTTTTGTAATACAGCCCCTGCATCTATTTCCTGTGTCTGTTTCTCAATTTCCTTGCACCGACTTTCCAAAAACAGCCATCCAGTTCCAACAGCCAGAAGCATTCCCACACAGACTGCACTGTAAATCCATCCTGCTTTTTTCCCTTTTCCTCTTTCTCTCTTTTTCATACTGCACCTCTTGCCATAGCTCTAATTTCCAGCCGCAAAATACTGGTCAATTCCATTTGCAATGCCCTTGACCATTTTCTTTTCATACTCCGGATCCTGCATATTTACATCATCCTGCTCATTGGTCATGTATCCCATCTCCAGAATGATAACCGGAATCTGACTCCAGTTGATCCCAGTCATGTTATCATAGAGCCGCACTCCATCATTTTCCATACCACACTCCTGACAGTAAGCATTGATCACAGATTCCCCGAGCGCATAGCTTTTCGGATGAAGTGCTCCAACATAGGGATTTTCTGCGGAAGGTACCATCGTCATTGCTCCCTTTGCCAAGGGATCCTCACTTCCATTTGCATGGATCCTCACATAAATATCGGATCCTTCCTCCGCTGCCATAAGCGCTCTCTCACTGTTGCTGATTGCCGTATCATGATCTTCTCTTGTGAGCACTACTTCATATCCTCTCTGTTCCAGTTCCAGACGAAGCTGCTTGGAAATATTTAATGTCAGTTCATACTCCGGAACATTTGTATAACGCCCCTGCGTACCAGAAGATGCCTTCGCTTTCATTTCCTGCGATCCTGGTCCCATCGGCTCCAAGTCGCTCATATCTACATTCGGACCTTGATGACCCGGATCGATTGCAATTTTCTTTCCCTTCGCCTGTGGCTGTTCCTCAGTGATCACTTCTTTTTTTCCCTCTGCCTCTCTTTGTGCCTGTTCTTTTTCTAGTTCTTCCACTTCTTTTTCCAGTTCCTGAATTTCCTTCTCGATATTCTGCGCTGCTTCTTTTGCTGCCCGCCTCTCTGCTTTCGCTGTATACAATTTTCGCGCCGCTGCAGCGCATCCGACTGATACAATGACCAGCAGACAAGTGCAGGAAACTACTATGATTTTCTGACTTGTTTTCACAATTTTCCCCCTTCTTTCCAGTAGCTCTGGCACACTGTGATAAAAGACAGAGATGTCTCACACCTCTGCCTTTTTGCCTATCCGTCTCTCACTCACGACTGCGGACAGATTTTCTTTATTCTTGTTTTGTTCCGCACTTTGTGCAGAAAACTGCCCCTTGCGGAATCTGTTTTCCACACTTTATGCAGAACCTCACTTGCTGCTGCGAAGCCTGCATTCCTTCCTTCATATCCTCTACTTTTGCTCCGCATCCTACACAAAACGCCATTCCCGGTTCCAGCACTGCGCCACACCTTGGGCAAGTCTTAATGCTCTCAATCGCCTCAATCTCCGAACGGATTGCTTCAATTCTTTGATAACTTGCCTGAACCATCCGTACCAGCTCAGCCAGCTGTGGCTCTGGATCATTCTGCTTTAACTCATAATACATATGACCAAGGTTCTGACAATATTTATCAATTTTTTTCTGCTCTTCATTGATCTGTGATTTCAAACTTGTGATATCAGCCATTCCTTTTGCTTTCTGCATGACATTTTGACCTGTGACTGAAATTTTCTTTCCTAATTCATCAAAAAAAGCCATTGTTCTCTCTCCTTCTATTCCTGCTGCTAATTGTACATTCCTCCAAACAGGCAGATGACATCGTCATCCAGCTCGATTAGTTTATCCTTTCCTCTGTACAACTTCAATGTTCCCGTAGAGTCATCGTCATCATAATCTACAAGGACCGCTATTTTTTTCTCATCTACGACTTTATAATCAAAAGCATCATCTGCGATCACTTTTGCATTTTTTCCGTCAAACATCTTTAATGTAAACAGATTCTTGGAAGTATTGTAGTCTGTCTTATAGATTGGATATTTCTGTTCTTTCGTAAATTCTAAGGTACCTATCATAACATCACTGTCAATCAGCTCTTCATTACAATACAGATCCCCCATTCCTTCATCCATATCCGTCAGATAATAAATATCTCCATCTTTTGCACCCATCATGACATCTACATCTTCTGCAACGACACTGCATTTTCCATCTGCTTTCTTACCTGTCTTGAAGGAAAGAAGCTGGCTTTCTTTTATTTCGCCATCCTTATTTCTTTCTACTTTCATTGTATACCCAATATTCTTTTCATCATCGACAAGGAATCTCTGCTCTCCCATTCTCTCCTTCAAGTCTGCATCCAAAGTCACAATCTCTTTTCCATTGTAAATGCAAGTCTCTGCCGACTCCTGAAGTGCCTCATAGTACTTCTGGTCTACGTCATAAATTTCATCTAATTTTGATGCTCTAACTTTCGGCAGCTCTTCCATCTTAAATCTTGTGAATAACACTGTGTCAGAATTATCCTGTGCATAAATGTCACTGCTGAGTTTCTTTGCGATCTCCACTTCTTTTCCATCTTTATAGCAGTACAAGGAGTTCTCAGCTACCTCGATAGAATGCTCTTCCAATTCTTCCAAGAACCACTCCATATCCTCATCGCCGTTGGTGTCATCTTCTACAATATCCATCGCATTAATCTTTTGCTCATCCATCTTTACATAATACAACGCTTTGTCTTTTTCATTATTAGAAACAACCCAACCTACATCCGATGCGATTTTCTCTCTTTCTCCAAAATTTTCGATCAGATAAAGTTTATCATCTTCCTGTACAACAATCTGTTTCAAATCATCCCCGATAATGCAATTTTCTGCGCTCTTAGAAAGTTTCTTTTTCTCTTTCTTTAAATTGATATCCTGCTGATACAATGCGCTCTTGCCGTTGTTCTGTTCGATCCACACAATATTTTTTTGCTCTTTATCCAGTTTAAATCTAGCGACATCGGATGCAATTTTTTCTTTCTTTCCTTTCCGATCACTAATATATAATGTATCGTTTCTTGCCTTTAGATAAACAATCTTATTATTATCAAGCAGTTTATATTTTGTAACGGAATCATCAATCTCTATTGCTCCGCCTTCTTTTCCGACTTTCTGGAAGTTCAGATCAAATTCTGTCATTCCATCTTCCGCTTTTACATCTGTCGGATAGCAGATATATTTTCCATCTTTGGAATAGGTAACACGCATACCATAAATCTCATCTTCATCACCATAAGATCCACTGTATTCCATCGGATCTTTTTTGTATTTTTCCAAGTCTGTCTGCATTACCTTTCCGTCTTTTAAATACGCAATCTTTGTATGTGCATCATCTCCAAATGCATTCACAAGGAGAGCAACCCCTCCGATGACAACGACAGCTGCCGCTGCCACACCAATGATTTTTCCGGATGAAATCTTTCCGCCCGAGTTGCGCCCCAATGAATGAGAACCTCCTGCATTTTCCCCAACGCCGGATTCATCCATTTCCATATTCTTTCCACATCCGCAACAGAAAACGGCATCCGCGTCATTTTCACATCCACAATATGGACAATACTTGTGTTCCTCTTCTTCCGGCTCTGAATAAGAACCTCTTATTTCTGCACCAAGGAGAACTGTCTCCTCCTCATCTCCTTCATTTGCCTGACAGTCTTCCTGTTCCAAATTTTCTGCCAGCTCTTTCTTTTGTGCTTCCACACAATTTTCCTCTAACTTTGCTCCACATGCAAAACAAAATTTTGAATTTTCCGGTAATTCACATCCACATTTTGTACATCTCATCGTAACTTATAACCTCCACTGTCAATTGCAAATTCTCTGGCACTTAGTAAATCTGCATTTTTTATCTCATAGTCATTTAACATATCATTAGTAAACTGCGACGGTTCAATCGTTCCCCTATACCACGATTTACTTCCAAAATATTCTTGTAATTCTACTGAGTCAAACTTTCGTCCTCTTCTCGCATAAATTTCATTTTTCGCGTAATTGAGCTGCTGCAGAGACAATCCACTGATATCACTCTCTGTCAGATAACGGCTGTTGCTATCCGGAATAATGTACTCACTGTCTTTTTTGGCAACTGCATTCTTTTTATCAGTTTCCGCTTTTTCGGCTGTTGCGATCAGTTTCTCTAACTTCTCCTGATCTCTTACCAGTTCTTTTGCATCCTCAAGAATCTGTACTGCATCTTTAGGTGTCCCTTCCGCAATAAGACGACTGCTCTCCTCTTCCAGATATTTCATATAGTCTACATCACACTGTTTGAGTAATTTATTGACAACCTCATCTTCCTCATCCAGCTCCTCACTAATGGAAGTCAAGTGCTTTATCGCATATTTATAATTAGAAATCTTTGTATATTCTGAGATCTCTTTCTCTAATCCTTTTCCGAGATCTTCCACAAGACTGTCATACTTCTTTTCCTGTGTTTGCTCCAGATCATCCACATCAATCTCTTCTAATTCCTTTTTTGCTTCCACATAGTCTAACTTTCCATCTTCAAAATCTTCTCTGATTTCTTCTAACTGTCCGCTGACTTCATCTTTTTTCTCGCCTTTTTCTACCCTGACGGAATCGTTCTCATCGTCTTTCTCATAGTCTGAAACGCTTCCTGAGCTACTCTCATATGGAGCTAAAATCATAGATCCCATGATCCCGGCAATTCCCAGCACACTTACAACAGTCATTGCTGTTGCAATCCATTTTCCTCTCCCGGACATCCCAAAGACCGCTGCTACTGCTGCAATCACTGCGAATGCCGATGGCAAAATGTAGATCAGATACGGATAAATCTCTTCCAGAGCTCCACCGGAAAGTGTGTCTGCCAATAGAAATCGAAGGCTGATGAAGCTGACTGCTGCCAATGCTAAAAAGACTGCTGCAATTACTAACGGCGTTTTATTCCAGCTGCCATTTTTCTTGCTTTGCGATTGCTTTTCCTTCTTTGGCCTTTCTTTCTGTTTTTTGGGTTGCTCTGATTCTTGCTTATTTTTCTGACTGCCACTTTCTCTCACAGAATCGTTCTGGCTACGACAGTTGCATATTTCTCCTTCCTGGATCTTGCGACCACAATATTTACAATACATTCTCATCCCTCCATTCTTCTTATCCTTACTTTTTAATAAGGAAGCTTCCCTCTTAAATAATATACTCTTTCTTTTGTCATATCTGCTGCCGGTCCATTTGGAAAACTAGAGTGATCAATTGTCGTTCCCTGCCAGTAATTAGCAATCATCGCCTCTTTCTGTTGGATCCAGCTAACCTGCTCATCTGTAAGATTTCCTAATTCTGCTCCCGGAAGCACTGCCTCCAGTTCAGCCCACAGCTCATTTAGCAAATTATCCCACAGTTCATATCTGCCCTGTGCAATACTCATCTGCCTCTCCACAGAATCCCCTGAGGAAGCTTCTGCCGCTAATTGTTTATCAGCTGCCTCTGTCGAAGCCAGTCTCGAATCCCACCATTCTTGCGCCGACATTTGAGAACTGCTATTAGAAGAAAGATTGGACTCGCTTTCTGCTTGCTCCTGTACCTTCTTTAATTCTTCCTCTTTTTGCTGAAGCTGTTCTTTTAGTTCCTTCTCTTTTTGCTCTTGTTCTTCTGCTTCTTTCTTTTTCTTCTCTTCTTCTTTCTGTTCTTCCTTTTCTCGTGCTTTTTCTTCCGCTTTCCGTTCTTCTTCTATCTCTTTTTCTCTTTTCTCATGTTCTTCTTGCACCGCCTCCAGCCGTTTTTCCTGGATCACATATACTGCAAAAATTCCACCGCAGAACATCACCAGCACAAGACCGATCAGAATCCCCATCCATAAATTCTTTTTCTTCTTTTTTCCAGATTGCTGCTCATCGCCTGCTTCTTCGTTATCCTCTTTCCAATCTTGGAATCCATCTTGATCATTTTGTTCTGAATTTTTATCTACCTCTAAAAGTGGAGAACCACAACGTTTACAAAACTTTTTATCCTCCTCATATTCCGCACCGCACTTCTGACATTTCTTCATCTTCTCTGATTCCTTCCTCATCCCTTATTGCTTCGTTCCACATTCCATGCAGAAAAGATGGCCCGGTTTTACAATACTTCCGCAGTTCGGACAAATTCTTTCTTGAAGTTCTTCTTCCTTCTCCGCTTTCTCTTCTCCATATCTCGTACCGCACATAATACAAAACTCCTGATCTTCTTCCATAGGCGCTCCACATTCTTTGCATACTTTCTCTGAGGATATGCTCACCGCCTCCTGAAGTTCCTGCACAAATGGATCTTCGTTTTCCAGTTCCAATGGCTCCTCTGTACTGATCGGCTCAACCTCTTCCTCCGACTGTTGTTCTTCTGCAAGGATTTCTTCTACCGATTCTTTTGCCGCTGAAGCTTCCTCTTCCAAAATTTCTTTGACAATTCTATCTTCTTCTACAGCTTCCTCTTCTTTTTCTGCAAGGAGCTTTTCTTCCTCTCTCAGTTCCTCTTCTTCCTGGATCAGTTCATCCACGGATGGCTGTTCTTCCTGAATTTCTTTCATCTTATGTCCACAATTATTGCAGAAATTAAAATGAATGCTGACTTCATATCCGCATGCCGGGCATACCACAATCCCTTTGAGTGCAAGAATCTCTTTTTCATAATTTTCTACTGCCTCCTTACTCTCCCGAATCTGCGTACACATCTCCATCAATTCGCTCTCTGCCCTGTCCCCATACACTTTGTAATAAGTTTCTCCAAGCTCCCTGTAAATCTTTTCCTGTCTTTCCTTCTCTGAAGAAACCGCTGCTGTCAGCTTCATGATTTCTGAAATATTTTTTGTTTTCTGTGCCATTCCATCAAAAAATTCCATAATAATGTCCTCCTTATACTTTTCTCTATCCTATACGGCATCCACATTTGCCGCAAAAGATTGCCTGTCCTTTTAGCTCATTCCCACATTGCGGGCAAAAAGCTTTCTCGTCGGTCTGTTCCTGACTACATTTCAGTTCAGTAATTGCATCAAATAATGGCAAGAGTTCCGGAAGAGGGTCTTCAAACCGTCCTTCATAATATGCCTTTCCAAGCTTTGTATACAAATTTTCAAGTTTCTTCTCTATATCCTTCATCCTTTCATCCCTTCTCTCATTTCTACCTTATTCTAACAAAAAGCTGTTCTTTCGTGACGCAATCCATATCTCCATGCCACGCGGCAGATAATAGATGCGGTTCTTTCCAAGTGGCTGTCCACTTTTTAAATATACTGTGCTTGTCTTCGCCGGCTGCACTGCATATTCTTCACGCTGTTCAATATACCAAATTCCTGCTTCTGCACCTTCCGGGCTCTGATCCACATAAATCTGTTCACCCTCGATATGAAAAAATACTTCACACCGATTTTCCAGCAACAATGTCCTATCCTTGTAACTTCCTTCTTTTCCGGTAACCGCCCCTTCAAATTTCTGATTGCTCATCTACTCCTGCCCTTCTCTCTATCACTGTTTCCTACTGTTTGATTTTCTCTACTCCATACTGATTTCTTCCAGAAGATGTTTTCTCTGTCTTCTAAATCTTCCAATCGTGCTGACTAGAAATAGTACGCAGGCAATTCCCCCAAGGCTTCCTGCTGCTGCCATGATCCATCCGGGTGTCATTCTCATTTTACAGCCATCCTCCCTTCTTAGCCTGCGCATACAACTGTTCCAACAAATCCATCTCCATATCCTTTTCCGCCTCATCCTCATACAGTTCCATCGCCTGCTCATAAAATTCCTTAAACTTTTTGTAATTTCTCGCATCGTTTTTCAGTAATTTCTGCCGGTCAATTTCAAGAAATGCGTATCTTTTATAGACATTATAATCTTCCCCGTAAGATTCTTCCATTGTTTTTAAATATTTTTCTGCCTGATCAAGATTTTTTTGTTTCTGACAGAGAATCACAAGATTATTGTATGTATCATAAGATTCCCATCCATTTTCAATAATCTTCTGGAAATTTCTAATTGCCTCTTCTCTGTATTTTCCAAGACCTGTATTCTCTGCAAGATCGATGTTCACCTGCGCCAACCGCTCCAGAATCATCATCTGATTTTCCAACGGGAGGGAGGCTTCTGCCTCCTTCAGCAACTTCTGCTCTTGTTCCCGGTTATCCTCTTTCTCATACAATTCACTCATCATCAGATATGCCCTTGTCTTCAGGCCTGTATCTTTAGTGATCTCGATACATTTCTGGAAGGAAGTCAACGCCTGTTTTGGTTCCTCCAAAAATTTTTCGACCTCTCCCTTCGCATAGTACAATGCATCTTCGTTGATTCCTTGCTCCATCGCTTCTTCCAGAATTTTCTCTGCCGATTCCGGGTATCCGGCATATGCCAGTGTGATCGCATAATCCTTATAATACATTTCTGCACCCTCACCGGTCTTTTCAAGCAGTTCATACGTCTCTACCGCATCTTCATATTCTTCTATCTGAAACTGACTGTCTGCCTTCAAATAGTAGATATCCGCCATGCGCTTCGCATTTTGCTTTATCTTCTCATTCTGAAGAATATCATAATCAATAAATACGATACACTCCTCATATGCTTTCTGTTCATACAGTGCACAGGCATTCTGATAATAGCTCTCCAACGAAGACGGTCTTAGTCTGACTGCCTCCCGATAGACCTCTTCTTCCTTGTCAAACTCCTGCTCCGCAATCAATTGTTCCTGCTTTTCCACCAGTTCATTGTAGCGATCTGTCTTCTCAAGCCTTATCGTATATACACCATACCCAGTCAATGCCATACAGCCTGCCAGACAGGCACACCCGATCACACGCTCTGCCCATTGACGTGCCAGAAGCATCTTATAGCGCCTATCCTTCTTCGGAAGCATCTGCAATGCCTGAAGCATCTCCGCCGCACTCTGAAACCGTTTCCTTGGATCCTGCTCCAGCGCCCGCTCAATCACGGATGCAAAGGTCTCCCCTGCCTTTTCATTTAAAAGTGTCCGATCCGGCTTTCCCTCGTTCTCTGTAAGCTTTTCTCCTGTAATAATATGATACAACGTTGCCCCAAGACTATATAAGTCTGCCCGCTCATCAATCTTTACAAAATTTTCACGAATCCCTTCCTTTATGTTTCTCACTCGTTGATATTGCTCCGGAGAAGTATATCCATCTGTATATCCAAGCACAGTGCCCGAATTCATAAAAAAGGAAATATTGAAATCAATCAGACAGATATCTCCTTTCGGAGTCAACATAATATTGGCAGGTTTGATATCTCCATGAATGATCGGCGGAATCTGTTCATGAAGGTACTGAAGCGCGCTGCATAGCTGCATGGCCCAGCGAATCACTTCTTTTTTCTGAAAATACCGCCCTTCCTGAAGCAATGTTTTCAGAGATTTTCCGGGAATAAAACTCATGACCGTATATGCATTACTCCCAATCTCAAAGAAGTCCAACACTTGCGGCAGGTAAGAATGGTTCAGATTTTTTAAGATATCTACTTCTTTTCGTTTCTCTTTCAAAGCCATTCCCTGATTTTTGATCTGCTTTACGACAACTTCTTTTTTTAGCCGCTTATGGATTGCCTTATATACAATCCCCCCGCTTCCTTCTCCTAATTTTCCAATAATCTCATATGTATCTGAAAACTTTTCCACTCTGCTCTCCCTCTGTCCCATCTGCTTTTTCTTTTGCATTTTCTAATCTATTCTAAATTGAAACTTCTCATCTGCAAGATAAAAAAACTTTCCATCCTCCAATTTTTCCTGACTCTGAATGCTTTTTCCATCCACAAAAGTATGGTTCAAAGAATTCAAATCTTTCAAAAAATAGATCCCATTCTCCTCAGCAATGTAAGCATGCCTTCTGCTGATTGCCGGATTTCCCTGTATGGTATAATCTACGTCAGCAGACTTTCCTATTATAAATGGGCTTTTCTTCACTTCCATCTTTTCATCTGTCCGCATTCGTATCACATATGCCTTACCAGTCCAATGATTTTTCTTATTCAATGGAAGTATTTCCTCTCGTATGAGGATCTCCTCCTGAAAGCCACTCTGTTTTCTCGGTGGAATTTCCACCTCTGCCCTGTATCTCCATTCATTCAGATTCTTTTCCACAATTCCTCCGATCAAGATGTTCGTTATCATAATAAATTATAGCAAAAATGCCTTTTTTTGCCAATATCTTCCACTTTCTTTTCTCATGGAACGGATTATATTCCGACAATAATCTCTTTTCTATTTCATTGATGTTTTTCATAAGTCATCGGACTTATAGAAAAATGTAATTTCCCTTTTAAAATGGCAGAGCGCAGTGCTATAATGAATCCCGTAAAAAATAAATTAGGAATCGCAGATTCAGAAAGGTCGGACAATGAATACCTCTCAATATATTATCGGCATTGATCTTGGGGGAACTAACCTCAAAATTTCTGCCTATACTTTTTCTCAATTTCATAAACTGTATGAACGACGAATCGCTACCCGCCCAAAAAAAGGCTGGGAATATGTCATGAACCAAATTCATACCGCGATTTTGGAACTATATACCGTACTTCCTAAACAAAATGCTGTCTGTATCGGCGTCGGAATTCCCGGACTACTTGATATTGAAACCGGCGTTTCTATCTTTTCTTCGAAATTTCCAAAGTGGGAAAATATGCCCGTTGCCAGATGGCTGAACGAGAAAACAGGTCTTCCGGTCTATATAGACAACGATGTCCGTGTAAACCTTTATGGAGAATGGCTATGCGGTGCCGGAAAACACAAAAAAAATATCGTACTGCTCACACTTGGAACCGGAATCGGCGCCGGAATCGTTATAGATGGTCACGTTCTCTATGGTGCTACCGCAAGCGCTGGTGAAATCGGACATATGAATATGTTCCGTCCTGGACGTCCATGCCGCTGTGGAAGTGATGGCTGTCTGGGACGCTATGTCTCTGCCTCTGGTATTCTCGATACAATAAAAGAAAAAATCGCCGCTGGAAATTCCACAATCATGTCAGAATGGGTAAATGGAAATCCAGATAAAATTACTGCAAAAATGATTTCCAACGCCTATGACCTCGGTGACCATATGGCTATCGACACAATGAATGAAACGGGAGTCATATTAGGCTACGGACTTGTAAATGTGATCAATCTGTTCAACCCTGAGATTCTTATCATAGGCGGCGGAATGTCGGCTGCAGGAGAACGACTTTTACAACCTGCTCGCAAAATTGTAGCAGAACATGCGCTGCGACTTTCCCGCGAACATTGTACAATCGTAACTGCCCAGCTTGGTGATAGTGCCGGAATGCTTGGTGCTGCACTTTATGCCAGACAGCGGTTTGAGAATGGAACTCGTTTTTAAACTCAAACGAGTAAATGAAAATAATTATGAAAAAGGAAATAACTATATGGAGAAGCTGAGAAAAGAAATAGAAACATACCTTCCATTCAATGAACAGGAAGAACAAGATCAAAGACAATTTTTAAGACTTCTAGAACATATGCCAGATCTTCTCACCAGAGAAAACGATGTTGCCCACATCACAGTTTCTGCATGGATCGTAAATCTAGACCGCACAAAAGTGCTAATGGCATATCATAACATTTACCAATCATGGGCTTGGCTTGGCGGGCATGCAGATGGGAACCCGGATGTCAGACAAGTAATCCGAAAAGAAATTGAGGAAGAAAGCGGCCTGACAGACATCCGCTTCCTCACAGATGACATTTTTTCTCTGGAAAGTCTGACTGTAGATGGACATGAGAAACGTGGAACGTACATTTCCTCTCATCTTCATCTAAATCTCACTTTTCTTCTGGAAGCCGATGAACATTTGCCACTCCGGATCAAACCTGATGAAAACAGCCAGATCGGATGGATCAACATATCTGAGATTGCAGAAAAATCTACGGAAAAATGGTTCGTCGATAGAATTTACTTCAAGCTTTGTCAAAAAGTTCTCCGGGATTTTCCTCCCAGAGAATATTATAAAGCATACGAGGACAGGTATAAGACTATTCACCAAAAAGGAGCCAGTTGGTTCAGCAATACGCCCACTCCAATCGTGATGGAGCTACTTGAAAAATATGGAATTTCTCTCTCCTCCCCAATTCTTGAAATTGGCTGTGGTGAAGGGAGAGATGCGAAAGCTTTGCTGGAAAAAGGATATTGTTTGAAAGCCACCGATGTTTCTCCGGAAGCAATTTCCTACTGTAAAGCTGCCTTCCCTGAACATATTTCAAATTTTCAAACTTTAGACTGCTTGAAGGATCACCATCCTTTCTCATATACTTTTATCTATTCGGTTGCAGTCATTCATATGCTCGTACCGAGTAAGGATCGGACTGATTTTTATCAGTTTATTTATCAGCACTTAACCGAGAATGGTCTCTCTCTGATCTGCACTATGGGTGATGGAAAAATTGAGCGGGAGACAGATATCCGCAAGGCTTTTCGTGTAGAAGAACGAGAGCATAGCTCTGGCAGTATCCCTGTCTCTTCCACATCATGTAAAATGGTGTCTTTCTCCACCTTCGAAAAAGAACTAAAAGAAAATCGTTTTACGATTATAGAAAAAGGTCTCACGGAATCTTTTCCGGATTTTCCGATCCTGATGTATGCCCTCGTAAAAAAATAATATACCTAAGCCGGGATTGTTCTGATATGTTTCTGTCGATCCCGGTCTTTTTTGGCTTTTTTCTCCCCCAGATATCCCTTCCTGTTTTTAAATACAAAAAAAGACATCTGCTCCTGCAAATATCTTCTCTCTTTTCTATCTCTTCTCTTTTTCATATACCTTCAAAATCACATACAGTCAACTACTTTTCTAAGCTTTTTCTCTCTCCATCCATTCTCCTATCACCACTTGGTTATGCCCTCGACCGATTAGTAACAGTCAGCTCCATACATTACTGCACTTCCACCTCTGTCCTATCTACCTCGTCGTCTTCAAGGGGTCTTACAACTTGCGTTGGGATATCTCATCTTGAGGGGGGCTTCACGCTTAGATGCCTTCAGCGTTTATCCCGTCCCGGCTTGGCTACTCTGCCATGCACTTGGCAGTGCAACAGATACACCAGCGGCCAGTCCACCCCGGTCCTCTCGTACTAAGGGCAGCTCCTCTCAAATATCCTACGCCCACGCCGGATAGGGACCGAACTGTCTCACGACGTTCTGAACCCAGCTCGCGTACCGC
>OGZE01000511.1_pt1 | contig 29244 bp, 25 predicted proteins | sample 1576731 | NCBI WGS metagenome assembly OGZE01 (sample SAMEA3541503, study PRJEB24748) | human gut metagenome | biome: human gut; feature: human-associated habitat; material: faeces | place: China | collected 2012 | reverse complement strand
TGCTCTTGCACTGGGAGCAAAAAAATCCACTGCTCCTGTTAAAGAGGAAAAAAATGTAGAAGAAAATAATAAAGTTGTATGTTCCAATCATAAATGTGTAACTCATTTTGAGGAAACAACAAATAAAGTAATAGTTAAAGACTATGGAAAATTCTGCTATTATTGTGGTAAGGAAATTAAATAATTTAATGTATAGTTTGTAGGAGGAAAAATGTTTTTAGAAGACTGTCTGATTTTAGAAAACAGGAATATTGCAGGACAAAATTATCTTATGAGATTAAAAGCTGAAAAAAGCATACCAGTATCAAAAGCTGGACAATTCTTTATGATTCAATGCAAAAACAAGCTTCATATACTGAGAAGACCAATAAGTCTGCACTATGTAGATAAAAATAAAATGGAACTTGAATTTTACTATGAAGTAAAAGGTGGAGGAACAAAAGAATTTGCCGAAATGAAAGCTGGAGAAATTATAAATATTCAAGGACCTCTTGGACATGGATTTTCTACTGATATGACAGGTAAAAAACTTTTAGTAGTAGGTGGTGGAATGGGAATGGCTCCTATGAAGCTTCTTGTAGAAATATTAAAGAAAAATAATGAAGTTGTTTTCATAGCTGGAGGAAGAAATGCTGATGCTGTTGAAATTCTTTCTAATTTTAATTTTGATGGTGCAGAGCTTCATATAACAACTGATGATGGTTCAGCTGGTACTAAGGGAACTGTTATTGTTAAAATGGAAGAGCTTATGAACAGCAAGAAATTTGATATGGTTTTCACTTGTGGTCCTCACAAGATGATGGAAGCAGTAGCAAAAACTTCATCAAAATACAATACAGAATGTGAAATATCGTTAGAAGAAAGAATGGCTTGTGGAGTAAAAGCTTGTGTTGGGTGTTCTATCAAAACTAGAGAGGGAATGAAAAAGGTATGCCATGATGGACCTGTCTTCAAATCTGAAACTATTGTAGACCTTGAACCTGCTGAAAGAACAGAAACTTGTTGTGGTAATTAATATTAACTTGGAGGAAAAAATGAATAGACTGCAAACTAAATTTTTAGGTGTCGATTTTAAGAATCCTATTGTTACATCATCTGGTTGCTTTGGATTCGGGCTTGAATATAGAGATTATTTTGATCCAAATGTACTTGGAGGAATAGTTGTAAAAGGACTTACTATGGAACCTAGAGACGGAAATTATGGAACAAGAATAGCTGAGACTCCTGGTGGAATGCTTAACTGTGTGGGACTTGAAAATCCCGGAATTGATTATTTTGAAACTCATATCTTAAAGGATATGAAAGAAGCTGGCATCACTACTAATATAATAGCAAATATCAATGGAAAAACTGTTGAAGAATATATAGAAATAGCTAAAAGAGTAGAAAAAATAAAAGAAGTGGATATAATAGAATTAAATATTTCTTGCCCAAATGTAAAAGATGGAGGAATGGCCTTTGGAGCTAATCCTGAAGTTGCTGGAAGAGTTACAAGAGAAGTTAGAAAAGTAACAACAAAATCTTTAGTGGTAAAACTATCTCCTAATGTTACTGACATAGCTTATATAGCAAAAGTTGTAGAAGAAAATGGAGCAGATGCAGTATCTCTTATCAATACTCTATTGGGAATGGCTATTGATTTAAAAACTAAAAAACCTCTGCTGGGAAATACTTTTGGAGGATTTTCAGGACCTGCTGTTAAACCAGTAGCTTTGAGAATGGTATATCAGGTATATAAAGCTGTAAATATACCAATAGTTGGTATGGGAGGAATTTCAAGTACAGAAGATGCTCTTGAATTTATAATGGCTGGAGCTTCTATGGTATCACTTGGAACTGGTATCTTCTTTAATCCTGTTCTTCCAGTGGAGGTTGCTGAGGGATTACAGAAATATTGTGAAGAAAATAATATTGAAAATATAAATGAATTAGTTGGTATAGCACACAGATAATAAAATAAAAACTCTGGAGGAAAAATGAACGCAAAAGATAGAATGATAATAGCACTAGACTTTCCTACTATGGAAGCTGCTAAAAATTTAGTTGAAAAAATCGGTGATGGAGCTACTTTTTATAAAGTGGGACTTGAGCTTTTCTTAAACTCAAAAGGTGAAATGATAGATTATCTTGCTTCTAAAGGGAAAAAGATATTTCTTGATCTTAAATTCCATGATATTCCAAATACAACAGCAATGGCTTCAGTTTTTGCTGCTAAACAAAATGTATTCATGTTCAATGTACATGCAAGTGGTGGGAAAAAAATGATGTCGAAGGTTGTCGAAGAAGTAAAATCTGTAAATCCTGATAATATAGTTATTGGAGTTACTGTTCTTACAAGTCTTTCTGCTGAAGATGTAGAAGAAACTTTCCACTCTAAATTATCTCTTGCTGAATTAGCATTGAACTGGGCTAAATTAGGTAAAAGTGCTGGGCTTGATGGAGTAGTATGTTCTCCTTGGGAAGCTAAACTTATAAAAGAAGCTTGTGGAAAAGATTTTAAAACTGTATGTCCAGGTGTAAGACCTAGATGGTCAGCAACTAATGATCAGGAAAGAATAATGACTCCTAAAGATGCAATAATAAACGGTTGTGACTTCTTGGTTATTGGAAGACCAATAACTAAAAATGAAGATCCAGCTAATGCTGCTAAACTAGTAGCTGCTGAAATTGAAGAGGGAATGAAAGAGGCTGGATTATGCTAGTCAAAAACTGTAAAATCATTGATAAAGATGGAAAAGACATCATCACTGATATATTAATTCAAAATGAAATTATTACTAAAATAGAAAAAAATATTTCTATTCCTAATGAAGAAATAATAGATGCTGAGGAAAAATATGTACTTCCTGGTATAATTGATGTCCATACTCATATGAGAGATCCAGGACTTACTCAAAAAGAAGATTTTACTACTGGAAGTATGGCTTGTGCTAGAGGTGGTGTGACTACATTTATAGATATGCCTAATACTATCCCAGCAACTATTACTAAGAGTATTCTTGAAGACAAGAAAAATCTTATGAAAGGAAGAGCATATGTAGATTATGGATTTCATTTTGGAGGAAGTAAAAAAGATAACAGTGACGAAATTAAAAATATAATAAATGAAAGTGCATCTACTAAAATATTTCTTAATATGTCTACTGGAGATATGCTTATAGATGATGAAAAAACTGTTGAAAATATATTTAGAGAATCAAAAATAATATCTGTACATGCTGAAGAGGAAATGGTGGCAAAAGCCATTGAGTTTTGTGAAAAATATGACAAAGAGCTTTATCTTTGCCATTTATCTAAAGCCAGTGAAATTGAGCTTTTAAAAGCTGCAAAGGCAAGAGGATCAAAAGTATTTGGAGAAGTTACTCCTCATCACCTTTTCTTAAATGTAGATGATGTAAATAAAACTGAAAGAAGTAAACTTTTACTTAGAATGAAGCCTGAGCTGAAAGAAAAATATGACAATGATGTTCTCTGGACTGCTTTAGCTGATGGCACTCTTGACACTATTGGTACAGATCATGCTCCACATCTTATTGAAGAGAAACTTGCAAAACTTACTTTTGGAGTTCCAAGTGTAGAAAATTCTCTTGAAATGATGCTCAATGGAGTAAAAAATGGAAAAATAACTTTAAAAAGACTTATAGAGGTAATGTGCAGTAAACCAGCTGATATCTTTAAAATAAAAAATAAAGGTAAAATAGCTGTTGGTTATGACGGAGATCTTGTAATTATAGATATAACTGATAATTCTCCTGTAAAGGATGATAAAGTTATAACAAAAGCTGGCTGGACTCCATATGAGAATTGCAACAAAGGTGGAAAAGTTTTAACAACTATATTAAGAGGTAAAATAGTTTATTCAAATGGTAAATTCAATGGATTACATGGGAGGGAAATAAAATATTATGAGTAGAGCAAAAGAAGTAGCTAAATCATTATTAAAAACAGGAGCAGTAAAATTAAATGTAAAAGAACCATTTACATTTGTATCTGGTATTAAAAGTCCTATATACTGTGACAATAGAAAAATGATAGGATATCCTGCTGAAAGAAAAGTAGTAGTTGATGAATTCGTAAAAAAATTATCTGAAAAAGATTTTGATGTAGTAGCTGGTACTGCTACTGCTGGTATTCCTTGGGCTGCATTTATAGCTTGGGAAATGAACAAACCTATGAGCTATATCAGAGGAGAAAAGAAAGATCACGGTGCTGGAAGACAGATTGAAGGAGCTGACTTTGCTGGTAAAAAAGTAATAGTTATTGAAGATCTTATTTCTACTGGAGGAAGTTCTATCAAAGCTGTAGAAGCTGCAAGAAATGAAGGAGCTGCTTCTGTTGAAGTTGTTTCTATATTCTCTTATGAATTTGATAAGGCTTTTAAAAACTTTGCAGACAACAATATTCCTTGGGAATCATTGTCAAATTTCTCTGCTCTTCTTGAATTAGCAAGAGAAGAAAAATATCTTACTGAAGAAGAAGCAGAAATAGCTTCATCTTGGAATAAAAATACTGATACTTGGGGAAGATAATTAATAACTGTTAATTTTTCTCTATTGACAAAAGTATTTTTTTAGTATATGATTAGCATATAAGTATTAAAAGGGAGTAGTTAAAAATTATAGTATCAACATCACGAAGCCTTTAAGGCTCTCTGGTACTATATACCTTGAAGGTAACAAGACTTTTAATACAGAGATTATTGATTATCAATTCTCTGTATTGGAAGTCTTTTTTTTATGAAAAACAGGAATTGACAATAATTTAAGGAATATTATTACATAGTCTTATGGAGGTATCATGAAAAATTATTTTTCTAAGTCGAAAGATGAAATTTTAAAAGAGTTTGATTCAAATGAAAAGGGGCTCACAACAGGCAGAGTAGAAACTTCTATTGAAAAATATGGATATAATCAGCTTAATGAAGAAAAGAAATTAAGCACTTTTGCTGTATTTGTTTCTCAATTCAAAGATTTTTTGGTTATTATCCTTATTATAGCTTCTATTATTTCTCTTGTTTCAGGAAATGAAGAAAGTACCATTGTTATTTTAGTTGTCATCATTATCAATGCTATACTTGGAACAGTACAGCATTTAAAGGCTGAGGAATCTATTAGTAGTTTGAAAAGCTTGTCAGCTCCAAAGTCAAAAGTTCTAAGAGATGGAGAAAAGGTAGAAATATTATCTAAATATCTTGTTCCTGGAGATATTATTTTTATTGAAGCAGGAGATTTAGTTCCTGCAGATGGAAGAGTTATTGAAAGTTTCTCTCTTCTTGTAAATGAAAGTTCTCTTACTGGAGAATCTGAAAGTGTAGAAAAAACAAGTGATATAATAACTGATGGGGAGCTTGCCCTTGGAGATCAGAAAAATATGGTATTTTCTGGAAGTCTGGTAAGTTATGGAAGAGGTGTTGTAATAGTTACTTCTACTGGAATGAATACTGAGCTTGGTAAAATAGCTTCTCTTTTAGAAGCTACAAAGGAAAAATCAACTCCACTTCAAGTATCCCTTGATAACTTTGGGAAAAAACTTTCAATTGGAATAATCATACTTTGTATAATTGTATTTGGAATAAATGTATTACATGGTGCAAAAATGCTTGATTCACTTATGTTTGCTGTGGCTCTGGCAGTTGCTGCCATACCAGAAGCTCTAAGTTCTATTGTTACAATCGTTCTTGCTCTTGGTACTCAAAAATTGTCAAAAGAAAATGCTATCATAAAAAATCTGAAATCTGTTGAATCTCTTGGTTGTATTTCTGTAATATGTTCTGATAAAACTGGAACTCTTACACAAAATAAAATGACTGTAAAACAGGTATATATCAATAATAAAGTATATAACGAAAAAGGACTGGATATAAAAGATACTGGTGAATCTCTTATTTTAAAAGAAAGTATACTTTGTAATGATGCTACAAGTGAAATAGGAGATCCTACAGAAATTGCTCTGATAAATCTTTCTGAAATAAATTACAACATAGACAGTAAAGAATTGAAAGAAAAATATCCTCGTATTTCTGAAATTCCATTTGATTCAGATAGAAAACTTATGAGTACAGTTCATGAAATTGATAATGAAATACTAATGCTTACTAAAGGTGCTTTAGATTCAGTTCTTCCAAAGACTACTCATATTCTTGTTAATAATGAAGTTAGAGAAATTACTAAAACTGATATTGAAAATATTGAAAATATCAACACTATGTTTGCTGAAACTGGTTTAAGAGTTCTTACTTTTGCTTATAAAATATTAAATGAAAGAAAAGAAATTACAAGAGAAGATGAAGATAAATTTATATTTATTGGTCTTGTTGGAATGATTGATCCTCCTAGAGAGGAATCTAAAGCAGCTGTTGAAAAATGTATCACAGCTGGAATAAAACCTGTAATGATAACAGGAGATCATAAAATTACTGCTACAACTATTGCTAAAGAGATAGGTATTTATCAAGAGGGAGATAATGTTCTTGAAGGTATTGAAGTTGAAAAAATGAGCGATGAAGAACTTATTAATAAAGTTGCTTCTACTTCCGTTTATGCAAGAGTTTCTCCTGAACATAAAATAAGAATAGTTACTGCATGGCAGTCATTGGGAAAAATATGTGCCATGACTGGTGATGGAGTAAATGATGCTCCAGCATTGAAAAGAGCTGATATAGGTATTGCCATGGGTATTACAGGAACTGAAGTTTCAAAAGATGCAGCTTCTATGATACTTACTGATGATAATTTCTCTACAATAGTAAAAGCTGTAACTACTGGTAGAAATATTTATTCTAATATTAAAAATTCTATAAGATTTTTACTTTCAGGTAATACTGCTGGTATTCTTGCTGTATTGTATTCATCTCTTGCAGGACTTCCAGTAATTTTTGCCCCAGTACATCTGTTGTTTATTAATCTTTTGACTGACAGTCTACCAGCTATTGCTATTGGAATGGAACCTTCACATGGAGATGTACTTACTGAAAAACCTCGTGATCCAAAAGAACCTATTCTTACAAAGAAACTTGCTGGAAAGATTCTTATTGAAGGATTATTAATTGCAGTCTTTGTAATGCTGGCTTTCTATATGGGATACCAAGGTGGAGATACTTTAAAAGGAAGTACAATGGCCTTTAGTGTTTTATGTTTAGCTAGATTGTTCCATGGATTTAACTGTAGAGGTGGAAGCTCTATAATAGGATTGGGATTATTTTCCAATATGTTTTCTATAGCAGCCTTTGTCATTGGATTTATATTATTGAATGGAATTCTTATTTTCCCTGTTTTCCACTCAATATTCCATGTAGCTCCTTTAAGTGTCAATGATTTGCTTTACATATATGGACTAGCATTTATTCCAACTTTAATTATTCAAATATCTAAATTTATTAAATATAGAAAATAATATTAATTGTAACTTTTTATCAAAAGAGAATTCTGATAATTATCAGATTCTCTTTTTTATTTAAAGGTATATACAATATATATTAATTTCCCTCTCCCTCCAATTAAAAATATGATTTTATAATAAAAATTATAAATATTACAAACATTTTTTATAAATAATTCCTATTAAAGTATATTTTCAATAAAATATATTTGATTTTTAATATAAAATATGATATCTTAATTATGACAAGCAAAAACAATACAATATATATTTTTATCGTTGTTTTTGCAACAAAATTATATTAAAGGAGAATATCATGGGAAAAATCAAAGATAGTTTAATTTTAAAACTAATCCTTGGAGTAATAGTTGGATTAGTAATTGGATTATACTGTAACGAAACTGTTATTGGAGTAATCCAATCTATCAAATTTATTCTTGGGCAGTTAATATCATTTACTGTACCATTAATCATTTTAGGTTTTATAGCTCCAGCTATAACTAAAATGAAATCTAATGCCAGCAAAATGCTTGGACTTATGCTTATGCTTGCTTATTTTTCATCTGTAGGGGCTGCACTATTTTCAATGATAGGAGGATTTATTCTTATACCTAAAATGCATATTGTTCCTAATGTAGAAGGATTAAAACATCTTCCTGAACTTATTTTCAAAGTGGAGATTCCACCTCCATTTACAGTTATGACAGCTTTAGTTCTTGCACTTTTCTTAGGACTTGCTGTTGTTTGGACACAATCTACAAACTTTGAAAAACTTTTAGATGAATTTAATAATATCATGCTTAAAATAGTTTATATGATTATTATACCTATACTTCCATTCTTTATAGCTTCTACTTTTGCAACATTAGCATATGAAGGTGGAATTACTAAACAGCTTCCAGTTTTCTTAAAAGTTGTTGTAATAGTTCTTATAGGACACTTTATCTGGCTTACAGTTCTTTACTCTATTGGAGGGGTTGTTTCTGGAAAAAATCCATTTAATCTTTTAAAATTCTATGGACCTGCCTATTTAACAGCTGTAGGAACTATGTCATCTGCTGCTACTCTTCCAGTGGCATTGAGCTGTGCTAAAAAATCTGGAGCTTTAGATGAAGATATAGCTGACTTTGCTATTCCATTAGGTGCTACTGTACATTTATGTGGTTCTGTTCTTACAGAAGTCTTCTTTGTAATGACAGTTTCTCAAGTATTATATGGACATCTTCCAGCAGTTGGAACAATGGTTCTGTTTATAGTTCTTTTAGGAATTTTTGCTGTAGGAGCACCTGGAGTTCCTGGTGGAACTGTTATGGCTTCTCTTGGTATCATTATTTCTGTATTAGGTTTTGATGAAAATGGAGTTGCTTTAATGCTTACTATATTTGCTCTACAAGACAGCTTTGGAACTGCTTGTAACGTTGTTGGTGATGGGGCTCTTGCTTTAATCCTAAATGGTGTCTTCAAAAAAAGCCAGCAAAAAGCTTAATAAAATATATATGATATATATCTTTTGACCAGAAAATTTTCTGGTCATTTTTTTTCTTCTATTGAGGTTATTTCAATACTATTGAAAATTTTTTCTTCAATTAATTAATTTTAATAGTATTTTTTTCATAAATATGATAAAATAAAAAAGTTAACTAAAATAAAAAATATATATGATGGAGGGGATAATATGAATATATCAACAAGAGCTTTAGACATGAATTTTTCACCAATAAGAAAGTTGATTCCCCTTGCAGATGAAGCATCTAAAAAAGGAATTAAAGTATATAAACTTAATATTGGTCAGCCTAATATAGTTACTCCTGATTCTTTCTTTGAAGGGCTTCATAGCTACAAGGAAAAAATCGTTACTTATTCTGATTCCAAGGGAATTCCTCAGCTTATTGAAAGTTTTGTAAAAAGTTATAAAAATAGTGGTATAGAAATTGAAAAAGAAGATATTCTTATTACTCAAGGGGGAAGTGAAGCTATCCTTTTTATACTTATGTCAATTTGTAATGAAGGTGATGAAATTTTAGTTCCTGAACCTTTTTATTCAAACTACTCAAGTTTTTCTACTTTTTCAGGAGCAAAGATAAAGCCTATCCCTACTACAATAGAGAACAACTTTCATCTACCTCCCAGAGAAGAAATTGAAGCATTAATCACTCCTACTACAAGAGCTATTATGTTTTCTAATCCTGTAAATCCTACTGGAACTATATATACAGAAAAAGAAATAAAAATGATTGGAGAGATAGCAAAAAAATATGATTTATATATAATTGCTGATGAAGTTTACAGACAATTTGTATATGATGATACTCCATATACTTCTGTTATGCAGTTGGAGGATCTTAAAGACAGAGTGGTATTAGTAGACAGCATTTCTAAACACTATAGTGCTTGTGGAGCTAGAATAGGACTTATTGCCAGCAAAAATCATACTCTTATGAACTATATTTTAAAGTTCTGTCAGGCAAGACTTTGTGTATCTACTATAGAACAGCATGCAGCTGCCAACCTTATCAATACTATGGATAATTATTTAGAAGATGTAAAATTAAAATATAAGAGTAGAAGAGATCTTATTTATGGTTATCTTACTAAAATACCTGGCGTTATCTGTTCTAAACCAGAAGGAGCTTTCTATATTTTTGCAAAACTTCCAGTGGATAATGCTGAAAAATTTGCTAAGTGGCTTCTTACAGATTATTCTTATGAAAATAAAACTCTTCTTATTGCTCCTGGACCTGGATTTTATCAGACAGAGGGTAAAGGAGAACAGGAAGTTAGACTGTCTTTTTGTACTAATGTAGATGATATTGAAAATGCTATGATAGTTTTAAAAAGAGCCCTTGAAGAATATAATAAAGATAAATAAAATATTGAAGATGACTAAAAAGCTATTTTGCTTAGAAGTCATCTTTTTTTAATAAAAAAAAGTTTCAAAACCTTTAATTCAGTTCCAAAACTTTTTCATCTTTTATTTATTTAGTATAATCCTCTCCAGGACTTGGTATATCTCCAACAGCTCTAAGATTTATGTTGGCTCTGTATTCTGTTTCAGCCCATAAAATTCTTTGAGCCACTAATGCCTCTGGATTTAATTCTACATCTTTTAGTATTAAATCTTTAAATTTTGAATATCCAGCTCTGTCAATAAGATGTCCTCCATGGATATATACAGGTTCATGATGAAGAACATTAGCTGAGAAATTCTGCCAGTTTTGAATTACTTTTATTACTACATCTTCTGTTACCCAGTTTAAAAACATTTTACCCATTCTAGGATACTGCTTTCCAGTTCTTCCTCCAACCATTACTCTGTATAATTTCTTAGTAGGTCTTACCCATGCTGAAGCTGGACATGCTTCTACACATTCTCCACACCCTACACAACAGCAGCTGTCTTTTTCTATTTTATTATTTACCAATTTAAGTACTCTTGTAGCTGCATGTTCACATACTTTTACACATCTTCCACAACCGATACATCTTTCTTTCAGATAAATTGGTTTTGTAACTCCAAGTATACCAAAGTCATTAAAATGTCCTTTTGCACAGTCATTAGGACAACCTGCAACAGCTATTTTTATATGATAATGGCTTGGAAATATTTCTTTTTCCAATTTTTTAGCTAGTTCAAAAGTATTTATATTGGCTTTTATACAATGAGAATTACCTATACAAGCCATTATATTTCTTGCTCCTATAGTTGGATACCCTGCTTCATTGATATCCATATCAACATTACACATTTCTACTTCTATATCTTTAATATATTCTTCCAAGTATTTATTAACTTCTGGAATATTTTCATATTTTATTCCTGGTGCATTTAATGTCTGCCTCATTCCTAAGTGGAAAGTTCCATTCCCCCAAGTTTCAGCAATATATTGAATTGTACTTAGATATTTTGCCTTTACAAGCCCACCGGGAACACGCATTTGCAGCATAAACTCTCCTGGTACTTTAGATTGGCGGAAACAGTTTAATTTTAATTTATTTATATTTATATCATGTTTCATGATTATTCCTCCTCAATTAATCGACTAAATCTTTCGCTTTTGAATAATTAAATACTGGGCCTTCCAAGCACACATAAGTTTCATCTATTCTGCAATGTCCACATTTTCCAATTGCACAAGACATTTTTCTTTCAAAAGAAAGCCATATATTTTCATCAGAAATTCCTATTCTTTTAAATTCAAGAGCTGTATATTTCATCATTGCAGGAGGTCCGACAATTATTATTTCTAAATCACTAATATTTTTATGTAAAAGCTGTAGTTGTGGAACATATTCAGTTACCAGTCCAACACATTCCCCATCTATACCACACCCTTTATCAACAGTTAAAGTTAAATTGAATTTATCTCTCCATTTCAAAAGATCTTCTTTAAATAGAACAGAATCCATATCTTTAAATCCAAATAAAAGTTCTAATGATTTTACTGTTTCAGGATTTTTGTATATGTAATCAATAAAACTTCTTATAGGAGCTAGTCCTGATCCACCAGTTACAACTATTACATTCTTTCCTCTATAATTTTCTAAATCGAATCCTTTTCCATAAGGCCCTCTCATAGGCATAATAGTTCCTGGTTTCAATTTAAAAAGTTCATCAGTTACTATTCCAACTTTTCTTATTAAAAACTCTATCCAATTTTCCTCTACAGAGAAATTTGTTATAGAGATTGGACACTCTCCAACTTTAGGAAGAGAAATCTGCATAAATTGTCCAAATTGTATCTTAGAGGCATCTTTATATTCTACACGAAACAACCATTCTAAATCAGTCATTTTTCTTATATCTAAAATTTTATGTGGTTCAGGCAATAAAATATTTTTCATTTTATTTTACCTCCTTATTAAGTTTCTCAACCTCTTGGGCCAGCCTGTTGACAGCATGGATAAATGAAATGCTTACAGGGCATCTTTCATCACATCTACCACAACCCACACACATCTGATACTCTTTAAACAATGCTTTGTGATCATGTATTTTGTGAAGAACTTTAAATCTCATTTTATCTCCTGGAGTATTTCTAAAAGAATGCCCTCCAGCTATAGAACTAAATCCGTCTATATGGCATGAAGCATGCATTCTTCTCCTTTCTCCAGCATCTGTATCTGAAGAATAGTTTATATCATAAGTGGTAAAGCATGTACAAGTCGAACATGCTACTGTACAACTTCCACATTCAAGACATCTTTTATTGTATTCTTTCCACATATCTAAAGTCTTTATTTTATTTTCTATTTCTTTGGAATTGATTTCTGGTATTCTTACTTCTACTTGATTTTCAAGTACTGGTGTCACAGTAAAATCTTTCTTTTCATTTTCATTGAAGTATTCGTCAAATTCATTCTCTCTGCTTTCAATCATTATTCCATCTTCAACAAATTTTACACCAAAAACATATTCCTCTGCCTTATTTGTTTCCATAGAAACACAGAAGCAAGTATCCCAACCCTTAGCTGGACATTCCATGAGTATAAACTTTGTTTTTTCTCTTATTCTTTTATAATAAGGATCTTCATAGCTGCCGTTTTTTAAATAGATATCATCAAATCTTTTTATAGCATTGATATCACAAGCTCTTGCAAATATAAGGATATCTCTTTCATCTTTTAATTGACTTTCTGTATATTTCCCTTCAGTAAAATACATAATAGTCTGATTAAGAGGCATTAAAACTTCTTTTACAGCATAAGTTGACTTAACATCATAGACAATTTCTTTAGTTGAACTTATTTCATCATACCTTATTACATCTGTATCAGAGTATCTTCCTTGACCTTCAAATCTTTTAGGAGCATATATTCTATACTTCCCACTCATTCTACTCATAATCTGGTCAAATTTTTCATTAGATATAAAATAGCCCATTTCTCCACTTCCTTTTCAAAAATAAATTTAATTTCTACCATAATTACATTCCTATCTAATTTATAACACATAATCTTCTTTTTATCAAATTTCTACTTTTTCACCATTAATGTCTTAATTTCTAAATTACAATGCTTTTTGTACAACTATAATACTTTGTTATATATCTATAAAAAAAACAAATTGTTTTAATATAGTTTAAAATTTTAAATTTTTTCTACAAAAAATAAAAAAAGGCACTCCTATATTTCTATAGAAGCTGCCTTTTAATTTAATATTATTTATTAAAGTTCTGTAGAATCTTCATCAGAAGACACTATTCCTTTTATTTTTTTCTCAGTAGCTCTTATCATTCTTGGAATGAAATATTCTTTATCATTTTCTTTGTCATTATTTTTTCTTGTATAGATGTTTTGTAATTCTTCTTGATATTCAGCAACCTTTCCACCATAACTTGAAATATCTTTTATAGGATATTGTTTTAAGTTTGGATATTCTTTATCTAAGATTGCATTCCACTCTTCAACTTGGTCTTTATGCAATGAAAGAATAAGATCTACATCTCCAGTAAATTTTATTTCTTTGATAACATCTCCAACTTCAAGTTTTCTTATTTTTTCAAAATCAGAATCGCTTATATATTCACCAAATATTGTGTGTTTTCCATTTAACCATTCAGCAGGATATAAAGTCATAAAATATTGTGATCCTCCTGTATTAGGACCTGCATTAGCCATAGCCAGCATACCTTGTTGGAAGAAATCAAGCCAGTTTACTATTTCATCAGGAATGAAATATCCTGGTCCACCAGTTCCTGTTTCAGTAGGATCTCCCCCTTGAACAACAAAGTTTTCTACAGCACGGTGTATTTTAGTATTATCATAATATCCTCTTTTAGCCAAGTTTACAAAATTAGCAACAGTAAGTGGTGCTGCCTCTGGATAAAGATAAAAATTTATTTCCCCCTGTGTTGTTACAAAAGTAGCTCTTATATCATTATATTTTGCAACCTCCTGACTATTAAGCATTTTTTTCAAACTTGAACAAGAAACTGCACTCACAAAAACTAGCATCATTAATAAAAATTTAAATATATTTTTCATATTAATATATAATCCTCCTGTGTTTTGAATATAATTACTATTTGATGATATAATTATACTATACTTTTATATGCTATTACAAGTCTAATTATTTAACAAAATATTTTTGCAGACTTTTCGTAGATAAAGTTAATATTATTGATATTCCTATCAGCAATACAGAAAGTGCGTTTATAACAGGGGAAACTCCCAATCTAATCATAGAATAGATACGCAGTGGGAGGGTAGAAGAACCTGGTCCTGCTACAAAAAAAGTAGTTACAAAATCATCAAAAGACAAAGTAACAGATATTAAAAATCCAGATACTATCCCAGGAAGGATAGCTGGTATTATTACTTTTGTTAAAGTTTGAAGCTCTGTAGCTCCAAGATCATAAGCTGCTTCAACTATTGAATAATCAAATTCTTCCAGCCTTGATAAAATAATAAAAAGCACAAAAGGTATATTGAAAGTAGTGTGTGCTATAAATATAGTTGTCAAACCAAGTTCAAATTTTATTGTTGCAAATAAAATCAAAAGTGATACTCCAAGTATTATTTCTGGAATTACCAATGGAATATAAGTTAAAAGCTGTAACGCTTTTTTCCCTTTAAAATCATACCATTGAAGTCCAATAGCTCCTAATGTTCCAATTACTGTAGAAATAATTCCTGATAATACAGCTATTAACACACTGTATCTAAATGCTTTCCATATATTATCTGAATACATAAAAAGCTCTTCATACCATTTCAAAGAAAATCCTTTCCAAACCATAGATTTTCCTTCGTTAAAGGAGTAGACAATCAGTATGAGCAAGGGAATATAGAAAAACAGCATTGAAAGTAAAAAGAAAAATAGTGAAGTTCTTCTCTTATTCATTTTCATCAACTCCTTCATCTAGTTTCATCTTTCTATTGCTCACTTTCATGAAAATAAGAATTGCAATAGATGTTACCAGTATCAATGCACCTGATATAGTTGAAGCTAAAGGCCAGTTTCTAGTAACAGTCAAATGCTGAGCTATTATATTTCCCAGCATAGTAGCTTGTGTTCCTCCAACTAATTTTGGAACAGCATAAGATCCAAGTGTAGGAATAAAAGTAAATAGAATTGCTGTTATTATTCCTGGCTTTATATTAGGTATAAATATCTTGAAAAATGCCTGTCCATTTGTAGCTCCCAAATCTCTCGCTGCCTCCATTAGAGAAAAATCAAATTTTTCTATTACTGCATAGAGAGGAAGTATTGCAAAGGGTAGACTTGTATATACTGATATTACTATAACAGCTCCTGTATTATAAAGAAACTGCAGTGGTTCATCTATAATACCTATTTTCATGAGAATGGAATTAATAAATCCATTATTTCCAAGAAGTGCTATCCAAGCATATATTCTTATTAGAAAATTTGTCCAAAATGGTACAATTACTAAAAACAACAGTTCCTTTTTATATTTAGATCTGGCTATATAATAAGATGTAGGTATTGACAAAAGAACTGTGAAGATAGTTACCATTACAGATATATATATTGTTTTTAAAAGTATAGTCAGAAATACCCTATCTGTAAATATATAAAAACTTGCAGTAGATAGTTCTAACTCTACCCCTCCATATGTCCCTTTCTTTAAAAAAGCATAAGCCAATACAATAACCATTGGAATCATGAAGAAAATTACCAGCCATATAGTTATTGGCAGAGTGTACAAAGTTCCCAGTTTATTTTTCTTCACCAGCTCTCACCTCTACTAAAAATCCATCATCTGCATCCCAAGAAATATAGGCATCTTCGTCCCACCAGATAGCTCCCTCATCATTATCATCAAAATAAACGGCATGTTGTTTAAATACTTTAAATGGATTTTTCTTATCATTATTCAGCCATACAAAGTACTTACTCTGGAATCCAGAATAGATAACCTCATCTACATATACCTTTAATATATTATGATTTTCATTTATTTTTTTAGGTTTAGTTTTAGATAATTTTATTTTTTCAGGTCTTATTGATACTTGAACGTAATCTCCCACTTTTGCAGGTTTATCCATTTCAAAAATAAGTTCTCCTAAATCATCATTTACAAGAGTTGCATATGTTTCATTCTGTATTGATACTATTCTTCCATCGAAAAAATTATTTTCTCCTATGAAGTCAGCTACAAAAGAATCAGCAGGAGCTTCATACACCTCTGCTGGTGTTCCTACCTGGAGCACTTTCCCTTCATTCATTACAGCTATTCTATCAGAAATAGAAAGTGCTTCCTGCTGGTCATGTGTTATAAATATAAATGTTATCCCTACTTCATCATGGATAGTATCTAATTCTATTAAAAGATTTTGTCTTAACTTGGCATCAAGAGCTGACAAAGGCTCATCTAAAAGAAGAACTCCAGGTTTATTTATCAAAGCTCTGGCTATAGATACCCTCTGCTGCTGTCCTCCTGATAACTGATTTGGTTTTTTATATATATGTTCACTCAGCCCTACCATTTTGATAAATTTTTTTACCTCTTCATCAATGGTTGCTTCATCTATTTTTTTTATTCTTAGTGGAAATGCTACATTTTCATACACACTTAAGTGAGGGAATAAAGCATATTTTTGAAATATAGTATTTACATTTCTTTCATTAGGAGGAAGTGATATTATATCCTCATCTCCTAAATAGATAGCCCCACTGTCAGGTTCTATAAATCCAGCTATCATTCTCAAAAGTGTAGTTTTTCCACAGCCTGAAGGTCCTAAAATAGAGAAAAATTCCCCATCTTCTATATTTAAATTGATGTTCTTTAATACTTGAACTCCATCATAACTTTTATTGATATTTTCAATTTTAATATCTTTTTTTCCCAATCTTTTTTTACCTCCACTTTAATTTATTCTTGTTTCAATTAATATTTCTTATAATATTTTTATAAACTTTCATTAAATATTATACTAAAGAAAAATCACATCTTTAATTATAGCATAATTGAGAATATTTTAAAATAAATTATCCAGAATTTTCTAACTTTTTCCTAAAATTATCAAAACAAATAGTAAAATAGTAGAGTTAGTGAAAAAAAATAAAAATTATATTATGAGGTTCTTGAAAATTTTTACATGGTTTTTACATTAAATTTATGTTAAACAAAAAATAAAATGAGAGTATAATTGAAGATTTTTAGAAAATATGTTATGATATCCTTGAAATTTTTTTTACATAGTTTTTACATTAGATTTATGTTAAATAAAAAATTTATATAATTCAGGAGGAAATTAATGTATTTAGACGTCTTTTTTAAGGTGGTTGGAGGACTGGGACTTTTCCTTTACGGTATGGAAAATATGTCTTCTGGAATGCAGAAAATAGCTGGAGAAAAATTGAAAAAAACTTTGGCTGCTCTTACTACCAACAGGATAATGGCCATTATTATGGGGATATTTGTAACAGGAATGGCACAGTCTTCTTCTGTCAGCACTGTTATGACAATAGGATTCATCAATGCTTCTCTTCTTACTCTTCAGCAGGGGCTTGGAGTTATTCTTGGAGCTAATGTTGGTACTACCATAACAGGTTGGCTTTTGGCACTTAACATTGGTAAGTATGGACTTCCAATAGTTGGATTTGCTGCTATCACATTTATGTTTCTTAAAGGTGAAAAAAGCAGAACCAGAGCTCTTACAATAATGGGATTTGGATTTATTTTTTTAGGACTTGAATTAATGAGTACAGGGCTAAGTCCATTGAGAACACTTCCTGAATTTATAGAATTATTTCATTCTTTCAAAGCACATACATTTTTAGGAGTTATAAAAGTTGCACTTGTTGGTGCTCTTCTTACAGCTGTTGTTCAATCTTCAGCAGCTACACTTGGAATCACTATTACATTAGCTGTACAAGGACTTATAGATTATCCTACAGCTGTTGCACTTGTTCTTGGAGAAAATGTCGGTACTACAGTTACTGCATTGTTTGCTTCTATTGGTGCCAACTCAAATGCTAAAAGGGCTGCTTATGCTCATACTCTTATTAATATAGTAGGAGTTATGTGGGCAACTGTCTTATTTAAACCATACTTAAAATTATTGGAAAATTTTTCAGATCCAGTTTCAAATATATCTACATCAATAGCTACTGCACATACTATTTTTAATATAGTCAATGTTATTTTATTCATTCCATTTATTGGATATCTTGCTAAATTTTTATGTAAAATCGTTAAAGATGATGATAATGGTATCGTAAGAGTAACTCGTCTAAGCTCTTTAATGGTAACTCTTCCTAGTGTTATTATCAGTCAGACTAAAACAGAAGTCTTAGCTATGGCAGCTAATATCAAAGAGGTATTCTTCAAACTTGAAGAACTTTATTATGATGATTCTAAACTTGAAGCTTACTGTGAAGAAATAAACGGAATTGAATATAAACTCGATCTTTATGAAAAAGAAGTATCAGATGCAAATTTCTCTATACTTAATAAAGGACTACAGGCTTCTTATGTAGAAGAAACTAGAGGAAATCTTATTACCTGTGATGAATATGAAACTATCAGTGATTATCTTGCAAGGGTATCTAACGGACTTAAAAGATTGAAAGCTGATGATATTCAGCTTACTGATGTGAAAAAAGAAACTCTTCAGAAGCTTAACAGTATGGTTTTTGATTTTTTCGATGATATAAATAAAGCTTATGACACAAATAATAAAGAGCTTTTTATTGTTTCTATCAAGAAATATACTGCCATAAAAAATCTTTATAAAGAAGCAAGAAACGAACATTTTGCCAATGAAGCTACTAATAATGATATAATGCCTTCTAAACTAAGTACAGGATATATGGATATTCTAAACTACTACAGAAGAGCTACTGATCATATTTATAATATAATTGAACACTTTGCTAAAATTTAATTTTAAATGTTGACAGCTGTCTTGTGATGGCTGTTTTTTATTTGCAACTTTAACTTGACAAATTATACAGTAAAATTGATTGAGTGCAACTGTCAAATATAGTAGAATATAGTTGTTATAAGGCATATTTAAGGGAGGAATTTATGAAAACTATATTATCCAAAGAAACAATAAACCAGTTGGAACAAATGGACTATCTTGAAGATATTTTAAGAACTCTATACTCTGGAATAGAAAATAATCTTTATACTGAAGAGGAGATGGAAAATGATCTGGAAGCTGTTCTCTGGCTCGCCTATGTCTACATTAACTATGACACTTACTCTGCATACCTTAAAGCTGAGTACTTGTTGAAAAAAGTTGAAAAACAAGGTGAAAAAAGTGGAGTTTGGTGCTACCGTTACGCTTCCTCTCTTTTATTTTTAAAAAAATATGAATTAGCTTTAAAATATTGTAAACAGGCAACTGAAAATGATCCTGAATATCCTTGGGGCTGGTTGCTTCTAGCAAAAATGTATTACAAATTCAATGAAAAAGAAAAAGCTTTTAAAGCCATAGAAAATGGTTTGAAACTTGTTCCAAATGATTATGAATTTACTACTTTAAAAAAAGAAATAGAAAATGGAGAAAGTTTTTCAAAAATAATAAATCACTTTATAGATGAAGAATATGATAAATCTCATACAGATAGTGAAGATAGACTAGAAAGATTAGAAAAAGAAATTGCAGAATATAAAAAAAGATATGCTGGAAGACCAAAACAAAAATGTTAATCTATATAACAAAGGAAGGCTGTTGTATTTCCAATATTGCAAATTAAAAATACTGAAAAAAGGAGTTGTTCAAATGAATGATTAAAAATCATTAATCTGCAACAACTCCTCTTATATTATAAATAAATGTAAAACTTTCTCTATAAATCATAACTTTCTATGATAAAAATTATTTAATTAAAATTTATTTATATGTTAAAATATATTGCCTATTTAAAAAAAATAGATTTTTTCTACAGCATAATGTCATGCTCTTTAATTTATAATTATTTAGCTAAATTTCCTGCAACATTTAAAGGGTCCCAAGTCAATGAAAATGGTGGTGCATAACATAAGTCCAAATAAGCAAGCTCATCTGTTGTCATACCTTTGTCAATAGCTGCTGCCAGTACATCTACTCTTAAAACAGCTCCTTTTTTTCCAATAAGCTGTCCTCCTAAAATTCTCTTAGTATCTGCATCATAAATAATTTTTATATAGATATCTTCCTGCCCTGGATAATAAGAAGTCTGATTTTTATCATGTACAAACACAGATTTATAATTTATTCCCATTTTTTCAGCTTCTTCTGATGATATTCCAGTTCTTCCAGCTTCCAAATCTAAAACTTTTATTGCTGCTGACCCTAATGTTCCTTTAAATTCTCTGTCTTTTCCAGCAAGATTTTCTCCTACTACTCTTCCTATTTTATTTGATGTAGTAGCTAGTGGAATATATACATTTTCTTTTTTTAGTTTATGGTAAACAGTTGCACAATCTCCAGCTGCATAGATATCTTTTATACTGCTTCTTCCTCTGCCATCTATAACTATTGCACCATTTTTCAAAGTTTCGATTCCTGTACCTTCTAAAAATTTTGTATTAGGTCTTACCCCAGTAGCTAAAATAACTATGTCAGCAGGATATACTCCTTTATTAGTTTTTACTCCAGAAACTCTACCATCTTTTCCTTCAAATTCAGAAACAGCTTCATCTAAATTTAAAAATACATCTTTGTGTCCTCTTATCTCTTCTTCCATTATATCTGTTATTTCTTTGTCAAAGCTTCCTGGAATAACTCTATCTCCCAACTGAATTATTCTTACTTCCTTCTTTAAATTTACAGCTGCCTCTGCTGCTTCCAACCCTATATACCCAGCTCCTATTATTACAACTCTTTTATTTTCTGGTTTCATCATAGCCTTTTTTAAAACTATTCCATCTGAAAATTCTTTTAAAGTAAATACATTTTCCAAATCTATATTTTTAATTGGAGGTTTTACAGCTGATGCTCCAGTTGTAATTATCAATTCATCATATCTGTCTTTAAATATCTCTTGTGTCGCTAAATTTTTTACTGAAACCTCTTTCTTTTCAATATCTACTCCAATAACTTCATGCTTCATTTTTACAGTTATTCCTTCTTTTTTAAATTGCTCTAAAGGCTTTGCTATCATTCTTTTTGAATCGTCATAAAAATTTCCTACATAATATGGAAGTCCACAACTTCCCCATGAAATTATATCAGTCATTTCATATACAGTTATCTCAAGGTCTTTTTTTTCCCTTTTAGCTTTTGAAGCAGCACTCATTCCTGCAGCTACTCCTCCTACTATTATTACTTTTCTCATAATATATCCCCCTTATTTAACATAGGTATTTCTCTTATTATACAATATTATACAATTTAATTATACAATTTAAAACAGCTTTTTCCTTTTCCTGATTATAATTTCCATTTTCTTTTTTATAGTGATATAATATTAAAATAATTCTATTACTTATGGAGATGATTATCATAGACAAAAAAGTTTATTATTTTGATAACTCAGCAACTTCTTTTCCAAAGCCTGAATCTGTTTATAAGAGTATTGAAAATGCTGTTAGATTTTATGGAGCAAATCCTGGAAGAGGAGGGCATATAATGGCTGTAGAAGCTTCTAAAGCCATCTATGAAACAAGAGAAAAAATTGCTGCTCTCTTTAATATTAAAAATCCTCTTCAGATAGCTTTTACTTATAATTCCACATATGCTCTGAATTTTGCTATAAAAGGTACTATTCCAAAAGATTCTCATATAATTACTACATCTCTTGAGCATAATTCTGTTTTAAGACCTGTTTTTTATGAAAGAGATGAAAACAATGTTCAGGTAACCATTGTATCTCCTTCAGAAGACGGAAATATACATTCTGAAGATATTATAAAAGCTATGAAACCAGAAACAAAAGCAGTCATTCTTACACATATGTCTAATGTCACTGGTGCAATAATCGACTTGCTCCCAGTCACTACAGAGGCAAGAAAAAGAAATATTCTGACAATAGTAGATGTTTCTCAAAGTGCTGGTTTTTTAGACATAGATGTAGAAAAATTAAAAATAGATGTGCTTTGCTTTACAGGACATAAATCTTTGTTTGGAATGCAGGGAACTGGTGGAATATATATCAGAGAGGGAATTAAGTTTTCTCCCCTAATCGAAGGAGGAACTGGAAGCTTCTCAAAAATGGAAAGACAGCCCCTTTCCATGCCAGAAGCTCTGGAAGCCGGGACTCTTAATACTCCTGGTATAGTAAGTCTTGGAGCAGGTGTAGATTTCTTAAATTCTGTTGGTTTGGAAAATATAAGAAGACATGAAAACAATCTCACTAAAAAATTTATAGATGGATTGAAAAATATAAGAGAAATAATAATCTATGGACCAGAAAAAAGAGGTCCAGTAGTTACATTGAATATAGAGGGAATTGATTCTGGGGATCTTGCTGCTTACCTTGATGAAGAATATGGCATTCTCACAAGGGCAGGTATTCATTGTGCTCCCTTGGCTCACGAATCTATGAATTCAGGTGAAAATGGAGGGGTTAGATTTTCCTTTGGATATTTCAACACAGAAGAGGACATCAATTATGCTATTAACGCTCTCAAAAATATAGTTTCCGATTTTAAAAATATTTAATTTTTTAAAAAAAGTGTTGCACAAAAAGAAAATATATGATATTATAATTCTTGTGTCAAGCAGAAATGTTTTAGGTAAAAGATGTTATTCTTTTAATCTAAATATAGTAAGTTTAATCTTTTCTTACTGCTTTTGAACAATGGGGATATAGCTCAGTTTGGGAGAGCGACGCACTTGCACTGCGTAGGTCAGCGGTTCGATCCCGCTTATCTCCACCATGCCTAGATAGCTCAGTTGGCTAGAGCATACGGTTCATACCCGTACGGTCGATGGTTCGAATCCATTTCTAGGCACCATTTGTATTCAACACTTCTTATTTTAAGAAGTGTTTTTTTATTTATTACTCACAAATTTTAATAAAAAAAATATTAAAAAAATTATTGACAGAAAATATCTTTTATGATATTATAATTCTTGTGTCAAGCGGGAATAGCTCAGTTGGTAGAGCGTCAGCCTTCCAAGCTGAATGTCGCGAGTTCGACCCTCGTTTCCCGCTCCAAAGCACTGGGGATATAGCTCAGTTTGGGAGAGCGACGCACTTGCACTGCGTAGGTCAGCGGTTCGATCCCGCTTATCTCCACCATGCCTAGATAGCTCAGTTGGCTAGAGCATACGGTTCATACCCGTACGGTCGATGGTTCGAATCCATTTCTAGGCACCATTTGTATTCAACGCTTCTTGATTTTAAGAAGCGTTTTTTTTATTTTACTTGCCTGACTTATAATTTTAAAATATAATAGAAATAAGAATGAATTAGGACTTTTTTCATTAAATAAAGAAAGTGGAAGTATATTAGTTGAGGCAGTTGTTTCTCAATTGAAAAATTTGCATATAGAGAAAGCTTAAATTTACATATTTATTTTATGAATTTTATAACGAGGGAGGGAATCTCAAATGGAAATTCGTTATGCAGTGTATAATGATTTAGACAGAGTATTAGATTTGCTAAGGACCAATCATGTGGATACAATTTCAGAAGAAGAAAAGCAAAATGGGTTTGTTACTACTAACATTACCAAAGAACAATTGTGCAATTTAATGGAAGCTGAAAAAGGAATTACAGTAGCAGAAGATGGTGATAAGATTGTAGGATTTGCTCTTGCAGGAAGCTGGAATTTTTGGCAGCCTTGGCCACTATTTACATACATGATTGAACATCTCAAAGAATTTGAACTAAATGGAGAAACATTGACAGTTGAAAAATCTTATCAATATGGTCCTGTCTGTCTAGATAAAAAATATCGTGGTACAGGTATATTTGAAAAGCTTTTTACTTTTTCACTCAAAAGTATGGCTGACCGTTTTCCTTATATGGTTACATTTATCAATCAAGTCAATCCACGTTCTTATGCTGCTCATACAAGAAAAGCCAATATGATAGAAGCTGGCACTTTTGATTGGAATAACAATCATTACTGGTTGATGGCTATTCAAACGAAATAATTTTATATTTTTTAATATCATGCTAAATAGTAAATGCAGGTGATTTATAAACTAAGATATAATTTCAGAACTTTTTCATAGAAATATTTTATACAAACCTTTCTAAGTCTATAAAATTCTAAAAATTAATCTAGCTTTTTAGCCACCTGCATTTTATTTTAATTAATTATTTTAAATTTTCTTTATTAAATTTCTTTATAACTTCTAAAATCTCTTCAGATGTATTTAATGCCATAACCTCTTCTACAAGAGCTTCACATTTTTTCTTATCTAAAGACATTATATTTTTCTTAATTCTTGGTACAGATATAGCTGACATTGAGAAAGAATCCAATCCCATTCCAAATAGAAGGGCTGTAGCTTTTTCATCTCCAGCAAACTCTCCACACATTGAAATAGATATTCCAGCTTCATGAGCACCTTTTATTGAAAGTCTTATAGCTTCTAATACTGTTGGATTGTATGTATCATATAGATGAGAAATATTTTCATTTCCTCTATCTACTGCCAATGTATATTGTGTTAGGTCATTAGTTCCTATTGAGAAGAAATCTACTTCTTCAGCAAAATTTCTAGCTCTGAATGCAACAGCAGGAGTTTCTACCATTATTCCTAAAGCTATATTCTCATCAAATTTAGCCCCTTCTGCTATTAATTCAGCTTTACATTCTTCAAGCAAAGCTCTTGATCTTCTTATCTCTGTTATATCCATTATCATAGGAAGCATAATTTTAATATGCCCAAAAGCTGAAGCTCTTAATAAAGCTCTAAATTGAGTTTTAAGAATTTCAGGTCTATCCAGACACACTCTAATAGCTCTCCAACCTAAGAATGGATTTTCTTCCTTTGGAAGCTGCATATATGGAAGAGATTTATCTCCACCAATATCCATAGTTCTAATAGTAACTGGTTTACCTTCCATTTTTTCAGCAACAGCTTTATATGCTTCAAACTGTTCCTCTTCTGTTGGAAATCTGTCATTATTCATAAACAAAAATTCTGTTCTGTATAATCCTATTCCTGTAGCACCATTTCTAAGTACACCATCAACATCTTTAGGTGATCCTATATTAGCCCATGCTCCTACTTTTATTCCATCTTTTGATATAGCTTCTTTATCTTTTAATTGTTTTAAAAGTTCTTTTTCTTCAAAATATTCTACTTTCTTAGCTTCATATTTTGCAATTTCTTCTGCTGAAGGATCAAGGATAATATCTCCTTTTAAAGCATCAACTATTACAGTTTCTCCATTTTTTACCACTGAACATATATTTCCTGTACCTACAACTGCTGGAAGTTCCAATGATCTAGCCATAATAGATGAATGAGCTGTTTTTCCACCAATCTCAGTTATAAAAGCCACTACATTATTTAAATCAATTTGAGCAGTGTCAGATGGAGTAAGATCTTTAGCTGCTACAACTGTATTAGGAGGAAGTGAACTTAAATCTAAAATTTCCATTCCTGCTGTATTATAAAGCCATCTTTTTCCAATATCTCTAAGGTCTGCTGCTCTTTCTCTTAAATATTCATCTTCTAGGTTAGACAACATTTCACAGTAATCATCTATTCCTCTTTGAAGAGCTGCTTCAGCACTTATTCCCTCATCTTCTATTATTTCAATAACTTCATCAAAAAGATCTTCATCTTCTAAAAGTGTAATATGTCCATCAAATATCGCTGCCTTATCTTCTCCAAGCTTTTTGGCAGTTTTATCTCTTATCACTAATAGCTGTTCTTTTGATTTTTCTCTTCCAGCTAATAGTTTTTCTTTCTCTTTTTCTGGATCACAATTTTTTCTTTCTTCAATAACAAGTTCTTTTTCGTGATATAAGAATACCTTTCCTATTGCAATACCTGGTGATGCATCAATACCCTTTATTTGTCTACTCATATTTTTTTCCCTTTCTTCATTTGTTTTATCAATAATTACAATTAGTCAAAAAAATAGAAGGCACTTATACAGTACCTTCCGTTAAACCTAGTCTTTTAAATTTTCAAGAAGGTGAGCTAATTGTTCTACAGCTGTATCAGCGTCATCTCCTTCAGCGTGTACAGTGATTTTAGTACCTTTTTTAACTCCTAGTGAAAGTAATTTTAATAATGAAGTTCCCTTAACTCTTTTTCCTGCCTCATTTTCTACTTCAATTTGAGAAGAAAATGTTTTAGCTAAACTTACAAATTCATTTCCTGGTCTAGTGTGCAGTCCAGTTTCATTTTTGATTTCAACAGTTTTACTTGCCATGTTTCTTTCCACCCTCTTATCTAAAAATTAATTGTATAAAAAATTTACTCTTATTATCAATAGACTACTTTATTTTACACTTTTTGTCAATATCTTTTTATTTCCATAGATTCTAAAAAAACGAAAATTTGCATATCTAATTGACAACTAAGCTAAGATGGTATAAGATAGGATAGTAGTGGAAATTTAGAATTATAAGGGGGTTTTAATATGGATATTAAAACTGTTAAGGAAAATGCAAGAGAAAAAATGAAAGGTTTCTGTAATTTGTGCAAAATTTGTGATGGTGTCTGGTGTTCCGGAAAAGTGCCTGGAATGGGTGGAACTGGTACAGGAGAATCTTTTAAAAATTCATATTTAAAATTGAAAAATATAAAAGTCATAATGAGAACAATCCATGATGCTACTGAACCGATTTTAACTACTAAACTTTGGGGAAAAGAACTTTCATTTCCATGTCTTGGAGCTCCTATAACTGGAACTAAATTTAACATGGGTGGAGGAGTTACTGAAGAAGAATACTGCCTTGACGTAATAGGGGGAGCTATTGATGCTGGCACTATTGGAATGATAGGAGATACAGGAGATGCAAGCTGCTATACTGCTGGTCTAGAAGCTATAAAAACAAATGGTGGAATGGGTGTTGCTATTATAAAACCTAGAAGCAATGATGAAATAATAAAAAGAATCAGACTGGCTGAAGAAGCTGGAGCTATTGCAGTAGGTGTAGATGTTGATGGTGCTGGACTTATTACTATGAAACTCTTTGGACAACCTGTTGGTCCTAAATCTTTTGCTGAATTGAAAGAACTTGCTGCCTCTACTAAACTTCCATTTATAGTAAAGGGTATTCTAAGTGTAGACGAAGCTAAACTTTGTGTTGAAGCAGGAGTAGATACTATAGTTGTTTCTAATCATGGTGGAAGAGTACTCAATGAAACTCTTGCTCCTTGTGAGGTAATAGAGGATATAGTAAAAGCTGTTGGAGATAAAATCAATGTCCTTGTTGATGGATCAGTTAGAGAAGGAGTAGATATTCTTAAATATATGGCTCTTGGTGCTAAAGGTGTCCTTGTAGGAAGACCTCTTACATGGGGTTCTATTGGTGGAAGACAAGAGGGAGTTAAAACTATATTTGAAAATCTTAAGGGACAGCTTACACAAGCTATGATTCTTACTGGTGTAAAAGATATAAATAGAATCGATAAAAAAATTATCAGCAAATAATTTCTGCTTCATAGGGAGAGCTTATGGATATATACAAGAGCACTATAGATGATAAGGAAAATTTTGTTAAATTAAGAGTTTCCTTATTTAAAGAACTTAAAGAAATAGATGAAAACACAGAAATAGAAGAGTTAGTGAGAGAAACTGGAAACTATTATACATCTCATATAGATAAAGATTTATTCTGTTGGTTTGCCAAAATAAATGGCAATGTAGTTGCTGTAGCATCTATGTGTATATTTTGCAGAATTCCTTATTTTCAAAATCCTGTTGGACTTGAAGGATATATTTTAAATGTATATACCCTCCCTGAATTTAGAAAAAAAGGAGCTGCTTCAAAGCTTGTAAATGAAATTATTACTTTTTCAAAAAACTCAGCTATAAAAAAACTATGGCTAAACTCCAGTGAAGCTGGAAAAGAAATATATAGGTCTTTGGGCTTTAAAGAAAATGATAATGAAATGGAATTATTTCTTTAAATTTAATTAATATAAAGAAACGAAGCTTTCCTTTTTGGTTTGCTTCGCTTTTTTATATATTATAACTTAGTAGAAATTAGAGATTTAGTACTATTTAAACATCGTTCTTATTAATTGGTGAAAAAACAAAGAGTTAGATTAATTTTTAAAGTACAACATTCTTAAAAATATTTTCAAATTAAGCAATTTCAATAAAAAACAATCCTAGTTATAGCTTAGTGGAAATTAGAGATAATATCGTTATTAATGAAGTAAAATACCTCGTTAAAATTGGTACTGTTTGAACGCAGTGAGTTTACCGATTTAAAGGTATGAGCAAAATTAATAGACTATATCTCTACTGTAGCTAAGGTATAACTAAAAAATTCTCTCTTAAAAAATTAATTAATTTTGTCCTATTGGATAATATTTAAAAAGTTCTCTCACCCTTTTATCCTTTGCATAGACATTTCTCATATCGAAATAAAAATTATCCTTCATTCTATCTTTAATATTATCCAGATTCATACCTCTAAATTGATTCCATTCAGTTAATAAAACTATACCATCTACATCATTAGCCACTGAATATTCATCAGCACAATATATTATATTTTTTTCTATATCTGCCAATCTCCATCTTGCTTCCTTTATTCCCTCTGGGCAATAAGCATGTATTTTTGCTCCATTTTTTACAAGTCCTCTTATTATATCAATACTTGGAGCTTCTCTCATATCATCTGTATCAGGCTTAAAAGAAAGTCCCAGTATTCCTATTATTTTCCCTTTTAATCCGTTCATTTTAGTGATTATTTTATCTACCATTTTTCTTTTTTGTTTTTCATTTGCTTCAATTGCAGCTTTTATTACAAACATCTCCTCTCCATATTTATCAGCTATATCTACAATAGCTTTTGTATCTTTTGG
>OGZE01000502.1_pt1 | contig 29629 bp, 24 predicted proteins | sample 1576731 | NCBI WGS metagenome assembly OGZE01 (sample SAMEA3541503, study PRJEB24748) | human gut metagenome | biome: human gut; feature: human-associated habitat; material: faeces | place: China | collected 2012 | reverse complement strand
GAGATTCGTATTTTAAGATTTAGAGCCTAAAAATCGGTATTAACCGATAGCCCCTCTTTCTTTTATCTTACATATTTTTCCAATGTGTTTCTCACTGCACCGGTTCCTGCAAGCATTTCTTTCAAGTAACCACATACAGTTTCTGCCATGTTTACTTCGTACAAGTTCACACCAAAAATTGCTTTGTTTTCTAAGATCGGTCTTACAGAAGCTTCCACATCTGTCTCTTCTCCGAGTTTAAATCCTGCTACGTATGGACAAACTGTCTCAAGAAGCGGATCTGGGCTTAAGTCAAATGTTTTTCCATTGTCATCCACACCCATCAGATAACGGAGCCATCCTGCAAATACAAGTGGAATCAGTTTCAGATCTGCTGTATTTAAGCTCTCACCTGCCTCATATGCTTTGATCGTCTCACCGAAACGGATCGCAAGCTTCTGAGAAGTATCTGTTGCGATTCTCTGTGGAGTATCCGGCATAAACGGATTTGGAATACGCACATTTAAAACCGTATCAATAAATTCTTTCGGGTCAAGGATCCCCGGATTTACTACAACCGGAAGTCCTTCCACATATCCGATTCCCTCTACAAGTTTCTTTAATACTTCATCTTTCATTTCTTTAGAAATCAAGTCATATCCGAGCAGACATCCAAACACTGCCAGTGTTGTGTGAAGCGGATTTAAGCAAGTGCAGACTTTCATCTTTTCTACCTTGTCTACAGTCTCGCGTGTTGTAAACATCAGTCCGCCTTTTTCCAGTTCCGGTCTTCCGTTCGGGAATCTGTCTTCAATGACAAGGTACTCACACTCTTCTGCATTGACAAACGGCGCCACATAAGAATTCTTTGAAGTGATCACCGGCTCGAGTTCTTCCACCCCATCATTTTTTAAGATTTCTTCCACAGAACTGTCCGGACGAGGAGTAATCTTATCAATCATAGTCCACGGGAAAGAAACTTTGTCAGGATTTTCGATGTAAGCTACAAATCCAGCCTCAGCAACTCCATTTTTTACCCATGTCTCTGCAAATGTGTGGACTGCATCGTATAACTTCGTTCCGTTGTGGGAACAGTTGTCCATACTTACCATTGCCACTGGCTTTTCTCCTGCCTGGTATCTTGCATATAAAAGTGCAGATACTTTTCCGATATAACTTCTTGCCTTCTCAGGTCCTGCCACAAAATCCTCTGCGACATCTGCAAGTGTTTCCCCTTTTCCATTTACAAGGCTGTATCCCTTCTCTGTAATTGTAAAACTTGCCATCTGAAGAGAATCTGTCGTGAAGATTTCTTTGAGTCTTCCAAAATCTGTCTCATTCTCAGAATCCAGTGCAAGAGATTCTGCAACACTTCCTACTACAGTTTTCTCTACACTGCCGTCTGCTTTTAATGTCACAAGAATGCTGTAATCATCGTGTGGGCGGTTCATTTTTTCTACGATTTCATAATCATATCCTTCCGCCACAACAATTCCTCTGTCAAGCACTCCTTCATTTAAGAGATTCTGTGCCACATTTGCCTGAAATGCACGGAAAAGATTCCCTGCTCCAAAGTGTACCCAATATGGTGCTTCTTTTGTGGCAGCCACCATTTGCTCACGGTCAAACTGCGGAAGTCGGTATCCTTTTTCCTCCCACTGTTTTCTATCTGCCAATCCAGCTTTGCTTAACTGCATCCTATTTTGCCCCTTTCTCAATTGCTTCCCAAAGTCCGTTTAAGTAAGTTGCTCCAAGTGCTCTGTCATACAGTCCGTATCCAGGCATTGCCACTTCTCCCCAGATCATACGACCGTGATCTGGTCTGATCGGTCCTGTAAATCCGATTTCATAGAGTGCTTTCATAATTTCATACATATCAAATGTTCCGTCAGAAGAAAGGTGTGCAGCCTCCTCAAAATCTGTCGGAGAGTTGAATTTTAAGTTACGCACATGTGCAAAATGGATTCTTCCTTTCAGAGAGCGGATCATATCCGGAAGATCATTTTTTAAGTTTGTTCCATAAGATCCTGAGCAGAATGTCACACCATTGTGCGGGTTGTCTACCATACTCATCAATCTTAAGATATTTGTCTTATTGATGATAATTCTAGGAAGTCCAAATACGCTCCATGCAGGATCGTCCGGATGAATTGCCATGTTAATGTCGTATTTGTCACATACCGGCATAATTCTCTCCAGGAAATATTTGAGATTTTCAAATAATTTTTCATCATCAATATCTTTGTACATCTCAAACAGTTCTTTTACTTTCTCCATACGTTCCGGTTCCCATCCCGGCATCACTGTTCCGTTCATATCCCCGGCAATTGACTCAAACATGTTTTCCGGATTGATTGCATCTACTGCTTCCTGTGTATATGCAAGTACTGTAGATCCATCTGGTCTCATTCTTGCAAGCTCTGTTCTTGTCCAGTCAAATACCGGCATGAAGTTATAACATACAAGATGAATATCTTCCTGTCCGAGATTTTCCAGTGTCTCAATGTAATTATCGATGTATTTATCTCTGTCTGCCGCACCTGTCTTGATTGCATCGTGTACGTTGACACTTTCAATACCTGCTACATGAAGACCTGCTGCTTCTACTTCTGCCTTCATCTCGCGGATTCTCTCTCTGCTCCACACTTCTCCCGGTGTTGTGTCATATAATGTTGTGATAACTCCTGTCACACCCGGAATCTGGCGGATCTGCTGTAATGTTACTGTATCAAATTTTGAACCATACCATCTTAATGTCATTTCCATGATTTTCTTGTTTCCTTTCATTACCTCTTTTATTTGCGTTTCTTCTCTTCATCTTACAAAAAAACAACAAAAAGCACCATTGGCGTATTTGTTGTATACATTGCATTTCTTGTTGTTTTATAGTATTATAGCAAAATAAAACCAAAAAATCTCACCAAAAAGCAGAAAGGACGCCCTATGAAGAAAGAACTCCGCACACAGTTTCTTACACGCCAGCATATGGTATCAAAAGATTTTGAGATTTACTATTACAGTGACACAACTCTCTTAAAAGTAGAAAATCATGCTCACAATTACTATGAATTCTATTTTTTTCTGGAAGGTGATGTCAGTATCCAGATTGGTTCTGATATTTATCCAGTTCAATTTGGTGACATTATGCTGATTCCCCCGCACATTTACCACCACTCGATCATCCACAGTTCTAAAGTTCCTTACCGGAGATTTATCTTCTGGATCAGTCAGGAATATTGTAATTATCTTGCCCAGATTTCGCCGGATTATGTATATCTTATGCACCATGTGCAGGCAACACACACTTATCTGTACCACAATGACCGGGTATCCTTCAATGCGGTGCAGTCCAAAGCACTTCGCCTCATTGAGGAAATGCAGTCGGATAAATTCGGAAAAGAAGCACAGATTCCGCTCTCCGTCAACGATTTGATCCTTCATCTGAACCGAATGATCTACGAACGTCTGCATCCTGCAAGACAACACGAAGGACTTGCCCTGTACCAGAACATCTCGCAGTATATTGAAGAGCATCTCAATGAAGACCTGTCGCTGGATCGCCTTGCGAGAGAATTTTATGTAAGTAAGTATCATATCGCCCATATCTTTAAAGACAATATCGGAATCTCCGTGCACCAGTACATCACCAAAAAACGGTTAGACCAGTGCCGGGAGGCAATTCTTGGAAATATGAGCATTACTGAAATCTACCAGCTGTTCGGATTTCGGGATTACTCCAGTTTTTACCGGGCATTTAAAAAAGAATACGGAATCTCCCCGAAAGATTACCGGGATATGAATTCATTAATTCTGAATCATTAGATTTCCGCATTCTTCTTAATTTTTTCCTATTACTTTTTGTTCTTATTTTTTACTTTTGATTTGCCGGCTCGATCGCAATGGATTTTCCTTTGATCTTCACATTCTGCATTGCGTGAAGAACATCTCTTGCATACTCTCTCGGCACTTCTACAAATGTATATTTATCAAACATATCGATCGTTCCGATCAGTTTTCCAGGCATTCCACTTTCTCCTGCAAGCGCTCCGAGAATGTCTCCCGGTCTTGCTTTCTGCTTCTTCCCAATATTGATGAACAGTCGGACCATTCCCGGCTCTTCCGCTCCGGTATCTCCGAAGTCAAATTCATCTTCCGATTCATTTTCATCTTTCATTCCGGTGTACAATTTTAAAAATGCGGCTGCCATATCCATTGCTGTATAGTCAGAATCATTGACTTTCTCCTCGATTGCATTGATCATCATGGTCAGATCTTCTTTTTCGATCATCTTCTCAATCTCTTCCAGTACATTGTCAATCTTCGTATTTGCAACATCGTTCAATGACGGTACTTTCTGCGCATAAATTTTTGTCTTGCAGTAACGCTGGATTTCTTTCAATTTATATACTTCTTTCCCGGAGACAAAAGAAAAAGAACGTCCAACTCTTCCTGCTCGTCCGGTTCTTCCGATCCGGTGTACATAATACTCTTCATCCTGTGGCAGATCATAGTTAAATACTGCCTCCACTTCATCGACATCAATTCCTCTTGCAGCCACATCTGTCGCTACAAGGATATCTGTCTTTCCACTTCTAAATCCCTGCATTACACGGTCTCTCTGTGCCTGCTTCATATCTCCGTGAAGTCCTGCTGCAAAGTATCCGCGCCCTAAAAGTGCAGTTACAAGCAGATCTACCTGCTTCTTCGTATTACAGAAGATCACAGAAAGTTTCGGTGTATAAATGTCAAGCAGACGTGTCAGCACTTCTTCCTTATTCTTCGGTTTTACCTCATAGTAGAACTGTTCAATATTCGGCACAGTCAGTTCCTTTTTCGTCACTTTGATCACTTCCGCATTCTTCTGGAATTTCTTCGTAATCTCCATAATTGCCTTCGGCATCGTTGCGGAAAATAATACGGTCTGCCGCTCCTCTGGAACTCCTTCCAGAATCGTCTCGATATCCTCACGGAATCCCATATTCAGCATCTCATCCGCCTCATCTAAGATAACCGTATGCACCTGCTCCATTTTAATTGTCTTTCTTCTCATGTGGTCCATCACACGTCCCGGTGTTCCGATGATCAGCTGTGTTCCACTCTTCAAGGAACGAATCTGTTTTACAATTTCCTGCCCTCCATAAATTGGAAGTACTTTGATTCCATGCATATACTTTGCCAGATTCCGGATTTCCTCCGCCACCTGAATTGCAAGTTCTCTTGTCGGGCAGAGAACGATTCCCTGTAATTTCTTGTTCTTCGGATCAATTTTTTCCAGCATCGGAATTCCAAATGCGGCTGTCTTTCCTGTTCCTGTCTGTGCCTGTCCGATGATATCTTTTCCTGTCATCATAACCGGGATGGCTTTACTCTGAATCGGAGAAGCCTCCTCAAATCCCATATGTTTTACTGCTTTTTGAATCTCCGGGCAGATTCCAAGCTCTTCAAATCTTAATGTTTCCATTATTTGTTTCCTTTCCGTTCTTTCTGTATTTATCTATCCTGTCATTCATACTTTATTGAAAAGTAATTTATGACTAATATTTCCTACATGCTATTTCTGTCCATAAAAATGAGGCTGGTGCAAAATGAACTTTGCAGCAACCCCACTCATAAAGTACACGTCTTCCATCATAACAGATGCTCTGAATTTTGTCTATCTTTTTCTTTTCCTCTTGCATTTTTGTAATAGAAGTAGTAATATCAACATATACTTAATGTAGTATTTAAAACTACTTATCGTTTTATTCATCATTGATCAGGAGGCATTCTTATGAAACAAAGACATTTAAAAGATCCCGGAAGCGCGATTACTCATTTTATCGCAATGCTGATGGCTATCTTTTCTGCAACACCATTGTTGATAAAAGCAGCTCACAAAGGAGATCCCATCTATGTGATTTCCCTCGCAATCTTCATTGGAAGTATGATCTTATTATACACCGCAAGCACCTTATATCACTCCCTTGATATTTCCGAGAAAGTGAATAAGCGTCTGAAAAAATTTGACCATATGATGATCTCTGTGCTGATTGCAGGAAGCTACACACCCATCTGCCTGATCACCTTAAAAGGACCTGTCGGCTATACCATGCTTACAATCGTGTGGGGCATTGCAATTCTCGGAATCCTTGTGAAAGCGTTTTGGGTAAACTGTCCGAAATGGTTCTCCTCGGTTCTGTATATCGGAATGGGATGGACCTGCGTTTTGGCATTCACAAAACTTCTTGACACAATGTCCCCAGGTGGATTTGGATGGCTTTTAGCCGGCGGAATCGTCTATACCATCGGAGGAATTATTTACGCACTGAAACTTCCAATCTTCAACACCAAGCATAGGAACTTCGGAAGTCATGAGATCTTTCATCTATTTGTGATGGGCGGAAGTGTCTGCCACTTTATCGTGATGTATGTGTTCCTATTAAGATAATCTCTATAGCTAATCTATAACTAACATAAAAATATACGCTCTTTCAGATGACAAGCTTTTGTTTCTACTCGTCTTCTTGAAAGAGCGCATATCAAAAGAAATGTATCTCTGTTTACGACAATTCTTTATTTCTCATATGTCAAAGGCAGATCAAATCCAAAATAGTTTACTGCATTGTTGTAAGAGATATCTGCTATCATTTTTCCAAGTCTCTGTTCATCGGCTGGATATTCTCCATTTTCTACCCAATTTCCAATCATTTCACACAAGATTCGTCTAAAATATTCATGTCTGGTATAGGAAAGAAAACTTCTGGAATCTGTAAGCATTCCAATAAAATTCCCAAGCAGACCAAGATTTGCCAGAGATGTCATTTGTTCTGTCATTCCTGTCTTGTGATCGTTAAACCACCATGCTGATCCCTGTTGAACTTTTCCAACTGCGCTCTGATCTTGAAAGCATCCAAGAATCGTTCCGATCGCAGCATTATCATTTGGATTTAAACTATAAATAATTGTTTTCGGAAGTTCATCTGTCTGATTCAGTGCATTTAGAAAGTCAGCCATTTCCGAAGACGGCGCATAATTGTTAATGCAATCATATCCAGTATCTGGACCAAGCTCCTGATATCGAAGGATATTGTTATCTCGCTTACATCCATAATGTAACTGCATTGCCCATCCACGCTTGTGATATTCTCTTCCGACAAAAAGCATAAATGCTGTTTTATACTTTAGTTCTTCCTCCTTAGAAACCAATTCTCCTCTCATTCTTTTCGCAAAGATTTGTTCTAGTTCCTCATCGGAAACAGGTCTGTACATCACAAATTCCAATGCATGATCGGATGCTCTGCAGCCATAGGACGCAAAATGCTCCATCCTTACTTTCAGCGCTTCTTTCAAATCCTCAAATGTCTTGATCTCTCTCTGACTAACTTCCTCCAGTTTTTTTAGATAATCCAAATAATCTGGTTTTTCAATATTCATTGCCTTATCTGGACGCCATGCCGGGAGGACCTGTACATCAAACTCTTCATCTTCTGCTATGACCTTATGCCATTCCAATGAATCAATCGGATCATCTGTTGTACAAATTAATTTTACATTGGACTGTCTGATAATGTTTCTTACACTCATCGAATCTTCCTGCAATTTTTTATTACACAGATTCCAGACTTCCTCTGCCGTTTCTCCGTTTAGCGCTCCAGTATATCCAAAATATCTCTGCAGCTCTAAGTGACTCCAGTGGTACAGCGGATTGCCAATCGCTTTCTCCAAAGTCTCTGCCCATTTCTGAAACTTTTCTCTGTCTGTGGCATCTCCCGTAATATAGTACTCATCAATACCATTTGACCGCATCTGACGCCATTTATAATGATCTCCACCCAGCCATACCTGTGTGATATTTTCAAATTTTCTATCTTCTGCAATTTCTTTTGGAGCGATATGGCAATGATAATCCAGCACAGGTGTTGTTTCTGCATACTTATGAAATAGATTCTGTGCAGTTTCTGTTGATAACAAAAACTCTTTATCCATAAATTGTTTCATGAACACTTTCCCCTTCCTCTAATTTTACTCACCAAAAACAGCTCTGTAATCTGCCTGAAATTTCTCAATTCCCTGATCTGTAAGTGGGTGTTTGATCATCTGCTCAATGACCTTATACGGTACCGTTGCAATATCAGCACCTGCAAGCGCACAGTCTGTCACATGGATAGGGTTACGTACACTTGCTGCAATGATCTCTGTATCCAGATCTGCAATAGAAAACATCTCTGAAATCTCCCGGATCAGATCAATCCCTCGTACCGAAATATCATCCAATCTTCCTAAGAACGGCGAAACATAAGCAGCTCCTGCTCTTGCTGCTAAGAGTGCCTGATTGGCTGTGAAGATTAATGTCATATTTACCTTGATACCTTCCTCAGCCAATACTTTACATGCTTTCAAACCTTCCGCGGTCATCGGAATTTTTACGACCATATTCGGATGAATCGCTGCAATGCTCTTTCCTTCTGCAATCATTCCTTCTGCATCCGTCGTTGTTGCTTTTACTTCTCCGCTGATTGGACCATCTACAATTGCTGTGATTTCCCGAATCACTTCTTCAAATACGCGTCCTTCCTTAGCAATCAATGACGGATTTGTTGTCACCCCACAAATGACCCCCATATCACTTGCTTTTTTAATGTCTTCTACTTTTGCTGTGTCAATAAAAAATTTCATTTCCTCACACCTCCGTCTACAGTCCGCCTATACAAGTTCCTTTACTTTGGCGATCTGACTTTCATTTAACGCAAGAATATCACTGTTTTCCATAGATGTGTTGGAATCTTCAATCAGGATCATTTTCGTATCTTTACAGGTAACTGTATTATGCCACAGCGTTGCAGGAATATTATAAACCTTATCCGGCTCCATTTTTACAGCTCCAAGCTCCAATCCACTCTCTGTTTCATTTGCATAAATCAGTGTACAAGAACCTTCCACAAGAACGAATAACTCATCTGTTTTGTTGTGTCGTTCCAGACAATCAATCCCAGTAATATCATTTGCCGGTTTCCAGTTCTTGATCCCTACTGTCCACTTTTCATTTTCAAATACCCTCTGCATTCCTTCGCCTTCAAATGCATAATTTTCTATTTTCATTTTCCTCTTCCTCCAATCTTTAAAACGGTTTGCTATGCTAGTGTTGCTTTACATTTTTCTATAATATTTTCTGCAGTCAGACCATATGCTGCAAAAAGCTGATCCGGTTTTCCAGATTTACCAAATTTATCCTGGATTCCCACTCTTTCAAATTTTGCCCCTGCATTGCCTGCAAGCACCTCTGCAACTGCAGAACCTAAGCCTCCGATCACAGAATGTTCCTCAGCTGTCACAATTCCTTTGCATTTCTTATTCATTTCTAAAATGATTTCTGTATCAATCGGTTTGATCGTATGCATATTTACAACTGCTGCTGAGATACCTTCTTTTTCCAATTCTTCTGCTGCCTTCAGAGCGATTGGAACCATCAGACCTGCTGTGATAATACAGACATCGTTTCCGTCTCGCATAATATTCGCCTTTCCCGGAATAAATGGAGTATCTTCCTCTGTAATATCCTCACATACCGGTCTTGCCACACGAATATAAACTGGTCCATCAATCTCCGCAGCTGCCATAACCGCCTTCTCCGTCTCTTTTGGATCACAAGGAACAAAAACTGTCATATTCGGCATCTCTCGCATCAATGCAATGTCTTCAATTGACTGATGACTTCCTCCATCTTCTCCAACAGATAATCCTGAATGTGAGAATGCAAATTTTACATTTGCATTTGTATAACAGATAGAATTTCTAATCTGTTCGTATGCCCTTCCAGAACCGAACAGCGCAAATGTACTTGCAAACGGTATATACCCCGTATGCGCAAATCCTGCTGCCGCGCACATCATATTGGCTTCGGCAATTCCCATATTATAAAAGCGATCCGGATATGCTGCTGCAAATGTTGCAGACATCGTTGCGTGTGCAAGATCCGCATCCAAAGCTACTACTTTTTCATTTTTTGCACCCAGTTTTACTAATGCTTCTCCGTAAGCAACTCTCAGTGATTTTCCCATTTTTTACGCCTCCAATTCTTTCATTGCAATTTGAAATTCTTCTTCTGTCATCGGTCTTCCATGCCATCCCACTTGATTTTCCATAAAGGAAACACCTTTTCCTTTGACGGTATTACAGCAAATGAATTTCGGCTTTCCACTAACCGGAACCTTCAGTGCCTCTGTAATCTCTTTTATATTGTGTCCATCTACTTCAAAGCACTCAAACCCAAATGCTCTGAACTTCTCTGTAATATTTCCAAGTCCCATGACTTCGTCATTATTTCCGTCAATCTGCAACTTGTTATAATCAAGCATCACTGTAAAGTTGTCCAATTTATAATGTGCCGCCGCCATTGCAGCTTCCCACACAAGTCCTTCCTGACATTCTCCATCACCGACTACAGTATAAACTTTATAATCTGCTTTTGCATGTTTTGCCGCAAGCGCAAGTCCCATGGCAAGCGCGATTCCCTGTCCGAGTGATCCTGTATTCATATCTACCCCAGGCGTCTTATTACAATCCGGATGTCCTTGCAGATGACTGTCAATCTGCCTCAATCCTGCCAAATCTTCCTTCGGAAAATATCCTAAATCTGCAAGAATTGCATAAAGCGTTGGACATGCATGTCCTTTACTCAGTACAAAACGATCTCTATCTTCTTTTTGAGGATTTTTCGGATCAATATTCATCACTTCATAATAGAGTGACATCAGCATCTCTGTGCAAGACAGCGATCCTCCCGGGTGTCCTGACTGGCAGGCAAATAACATTTTCAAAATCTCTGCCCTTAACTCTTTTGCTTTTTGTTCATAGTTCATTTCTTTCTTCCTCCTTTATTTTTCAACCATGTTAACCCTTTACTGCTCCCGCTGTCAGTCCTTCTACTAATCTTTTCTGTGCAAAGAAGAACATAATACATACCGGGATGATTGTAATAATTCCGCCTGCTGTCAGAAGATCCCACTGTACTCCTAGCTGCCCAATCAAACTTTTCAATGCCACTGGAATCGTTCTTGTCTGTGTATTAGTGAACATTACTGCAAATGTATATTCATTCCATGAGGTCATAAAAATATATACACCTGTTGCTACAAGACACGGACCTAGAATCGGCAGAATAATCTTTGAAAATGCTGTTCTCCGATTACATCCATCGACCAATGCAGCCTCCTCCAAAGTCAGCGGAAGATCATTTAAAAATCCATTCAGAAGCCATACGGAAAATGGAATTGTAAATGTTGTATAAGCCAGAATCAATGAACCTGGTGTGTACAGAAGTCCCATCTTTCTCATAATAGAGTACAATGGAATCAAAAGTAACACAGTCGGAAACATATTGTTGCTTAAAAATAATGCCATCATCGCACGCCTTCCCGCGAAGCGATATCTTGAAAAAGCATATGCCGCCAGTGTTGATGTTGTAAGTGATACGATTGTTGTAGCCGCTGCAACAACAAAGCTGTTCTTCATTGCATCTAAAAAGTTTACCGTTGTCGTAAACAAATTCTTATAAGAATCCCATACAATCGCTTTCGGCCAGTATGTAACTGCACCATACAATTCTGCTTCTGGCTTTATGGATGTAATAAACGTCCAGTAAAAAGGAAACAAAATAAAAAGCAGAATCAAAAGCAATGGGATATATAATGTAAACAGTCGTCTGAGAAATGTTTCTCTGCTCTTCATCCTATGCATCCTCCTCTCTGAATGTTGATATCAAGTATGGAATTGCCACAACCGAAAGCACCAATGCCAGCAGAATTGCCATTGCCGAGGCATATCCAAGATTTAATGCGTTTCCTTTATTAAAAATATATACGCTCAGTGTCTGACTCGAATACGCCGGTCCACCTTCTGTCATATTGAAAATGACATCCACCGAATTGGCAACCCAAATGATTCTAAGCAGCGCAGTAATGTAAATTGTATTTTTAATAGAAGGAATTGTGATCCGAAACAATTTTTGTAGTCTCGTAGCTCCATCAATATCAGCTGCCTCATATAATTCTTCTGGAATCCCCTGCAATCCTGCAAGAATCATTAGTGCAAAAAATGGGATTCCCTGCCAGACAATTGTCAAAATTACACTTGGAAATGCAGTGTTTGTCTGAGAAAGAAATGGAATGTTCTCTGTAATCAAATGCATCTTTTTTAAAAGATCATTGATCACTCCAAAATTTCCATCATACATCCATCTCCACATCAAACCGATTAGCACTCCCGGCGTTACCCATGGAATCAAACTGACTGCTCGAACCACGCCACGTCCCCTAAATTTCTTGTTCAACAAAAGTGCCAAAATAAATCCAAATAGAAACTGAAATCCTACACCTGCCACTACCCAAATTACTGTTTTCCCAAGTGCCCGCCAAAACAATTTATCTTGAAATGCCTCTACATAATTCTGTAGTCCGATAAACTGAATATCTTGCGGTCTTCTAAGATCATAACTTTGGAAGCTCATCCCAATCGCATTCACGACCGGGATGAAAACTACACACAAAATAATGAGCAATGCAGGAGCCACTAACAGATATGGATAAATACTCTTTTTCTTTACCATTTCTTCTCCACTCCTTTAATTTTTTAATATCTATCGCTTGTGTTGTATCATTTCCTATTTATAAAGTTCTTCCTGCAAGATCTCCATACATTCTTTCGCACTAATCTCTCCTGTAAGTGCCTGCCCTACTGTACTTGGCCATACTGTCGAAATCCACTCTGTTGTCGTATCCTTAATCGGAATGATTCCCGCATAATCCATTCCCTCAATAGAAGCCTTCATAAATTTGTTATTTTGGAAGTACTCTCCTTGCTGTACAGTCTGACTTACTGGTACCTGCCCAGTTCCTTCACACCACATCTTCTGTCCTTCCCCTGTTGCAAGATAAGATACCCATTCAAATGCCGCTGCTTTATTTTCACAGCTCTCAAAAATTACAGTTTCCGTATCACCCATAGAAGTCCACTGGCCCTCGCCTGCCGGGAATGGAAATGCTGCTACATCATCTCCAAGCACCTCTTCCATATTTGCAGAAGAGCCAGTATGATGGATAAACATTGCAGTAAGACCTGACTGGAAGTTTGCAACTGTCTCTTGGAAACCATCACTGACTGCTGTCGGCGGAACATACCCATTTTCATACAGATCAATAAAGTCCTGCATACCTTTTACCGATTCTTTGCTTGTCAGATTTTCAAAATCTCCGCCTTCTCCGTAAATGAAGCTTCCCCATGGTTCCTGACCACCTTTTGCTCCTCTCATTCCGAATCCATAAACATCTGTCTCTCCGTCCCCATCTGTATCCATCGTACATTTTTTAATTGCTTCCAAAAATTCATCGTAAGTTTTCGGTACTTCCACTCCTGCTTTTTCAAAAATAGATGGTCTATAGTAAACATATAACACTTGAACATTCCAAGGCATTACATACATTTCTTCTTCCGATCCACCTGCCTCTTTCATGATATTATAAATATTCTCTGGAATATCATCCTTATCTTCCCATTTATCAATATATGGAGTCAGATCAGTAAGCAAATCGTTGTTCACAAACAGTGGTGTAGATGTCAGCTTCCATGTCGCTACATCAGGTGATCCTCCTCCCATACATGCATTAAATAGGTTCTCTGAGTAGGCTCCTCCATCCCATGGTACTTCCTCTCCGACTACTTCAATCCCTTTTTCATTTTCCTTATTAAATTTTTCAATAATCTCCTGCATCAACTGAGAATATTCCGTATTATCTGCCCAGTATTTAAAATTAATTGTACATGGCTCAATCTCGCCACTATCAGCCTCTTTCTTACTGTCTTTCTTCTCTTCATTTCCAGAAGAACATGCTGTTGCTCCAAACACCATTGTTGCTGCAAGTAAAACTGCTATCCATTTCTTTTTCATTGCTTTCTTCCTTTCTCCTCTTTATTTTTCGTTCTCATTTGTAAGCGTTTACATTTTCTGATAAAAAAATAAATATTCTAATGATAATAGAATAAATTTCTTTGTAAGCACTTACATTGTATACTTGTATTATATACTCCATGCATTTTCCCGTCAATTCACGAATTCTATAAAACGAAAGCTCTTTTTTTGTGCGCTTTTACCAATTTTTAATCCTTATCTCCGTTTTCCTAAAACATATTGTATATCTCATCCTCACTATTTTTTCACAAAAAAGAAGACCGGAAACTTTCTTCCAAGCTTTCAGTCTTCTTTTCATCTTTTATTCTCCTTTGTTCAGCATATTCTCTACGACTTCTTTTCCCATCTGGTAAACCATCTTAGATCCATCTAGCTGCACATAATAATATGACCCGCTCTCATCCAACTTACCAATATTCAATGTAAGTGTCTGCTCTTTCTTATCATCGTCTTCATACACTGCCTCGATTTTGATCTTTTCATTTTCCTCTAATCCATACGATGCCAATTTTTGATCTTTCACCGCATATTCCACACAAGTTCCAAATGATGCTGCTCCGAATCCTCCGGCAATCGCTGCCAAATCTTCTTTCTGGCTCTCCTCTTTGGAATCGTATACGGTCTGATTGCCATTTTCTGTGATCGTCACTTGCTTCAAGTTTGCACTTCCAATACTTGGCAGTGTTTCTTTCTGAAGGAAGTCATTCCATTCATAAGAAATTGTGTCCAAACTCGTCCCAGAGACGGTGTACACTTTTTCTTTATCATTCAGAGTCATATAATAATTTTCCTCCACTGCATTTCCAAAGTAAAGTGTAGTCTCTGTCCCTTCACTATCTTTCAAATGGATTGTGTATTTCGGGTTTTCCAGACCGTAATCGGAAAGCTGATCTGTCTCTTTTAGTTCCCTCACTGCTGTAAGATTTCCAAAGGCTGTTGCCATCGCATCAATATAGCTTTGTGCAACTGGAAACTCCTTGTCTTTTGTGTAATACCACACATCTTCATTCTTTGCAAATGCAAAATCATTTCCCTCATACTGATAAGAAATCTCCTGGAGATCCGAAATATCTGTCACGGTAACGGTATTCGCCTCAGCGGTCTCTGCTTCCTTCTGTTCCTGTTTTCGATTGTAACTTCCAAGTCCCAGATAAACAATGACAAGCACTGCCAGGGCGCCAGTCAAAATCAATAGTGATCTATGTTTCTTCATATACGCCCTCCTGCTATGCCTTTCTTCGTTTCATCCATCTTGCAAATCCAGAGATCAGAATGATCGCCGGCACTCCAAAGATCATCAGCAGGCTGAATCCTCCGGCATACTGTACGGTATTATAGGTCACTGCAAGACTCTTTGGCTCAACCGCTGTATTTTCTACATCATCAAAATTACTTGTCACTGCATTCATAAACAATTTGAGGTTTTCTACCGTTGTAAAAGCATCTGTCAGCTGGCTATCGATCATCATCGGCGCTGAGATCACCGTCAGTCTTCCCTCATCCTCTGTCGCCACTGCACCAAGAATATATTCTCCCTGCTCCTGTTTATCTTCTGTTACCGCAAATCCATTCTCAGAAGTTGTCATAAATGGAGTAACACTGATCGTATCTCTTGCCGGATCTGTCTCAACCATTCCACGTGCATTCAAAAGCAGCACCATATTGCTTGACATTCCTTCCCCAAGTTCTCCAGAAGCATTGATTTCCGGGAAGAATGAATATGGATTTCCCTGGTACGCACGGTCCGTATCTGCAATATACCCATCTGCTATCTGAAGTCCGTATTCTTCCATAAATGCATCAAGATTTGGTGTCTCCTGATCTTCTGAACCAGAGATTAACATCATTTTTCCACCGTTTTTCAAATACTCAGAAAGTGTATTTTTTTCATCTTCTGTAATATCCGTGGTCGGTGCATACATAAACAAAAGATCACAGTCTTCCGGAATCTCACTATTCATCAGCAGATTTAGCTCTTCCATCGATAAATTTGCCTTCTCAAACAGTTCTGACAGGCTGGTAGATACTGTACTTTCTCCATGTCCACTCGTCCGGTAAATTTTCTTTGTCTCTTCACTTGTCACATAATTAACTGCGCTTGTGAGCTGTCCCTCCGCATCAAATTGTGACTCCTGCATCTGACCAGTCATATAGTAAGAAGACTGATCATAGACGATGATGTCTGTAAATGAAATCGTTGTTGTCTTTTCTGTATCCGGACAGGATACCACGATTGTATTTGAAGATGTATCATACTCAGTCAGTGCCGCAGGATGAATCACCGGATCGATCCACTCAACAGAAATTTTCCCCGACAATGCGGCATATTTACTTAAAAATGTTTTGATTCTTTCATCTGTCGAAGATTTCTCCGCCAATACTTTTATTTCTACTTTTTTATCCAGTTTTTTCAGCATCTTTTTCGATGTATCTGTAATTTCATAGATTTGATTATCGCTGATGTCAATATTTCTCACAGACTCCGGGAGTCTTCCTGCGACGAGATTAATCACGATTACCACAGCAACTGCAACCGCTGTCAGCCCCAGACTGTACGCACCTCGTTTCGTATGAATCGTTCCAAATAGTTTTTTCAATTTCTCCACAATACTGCCCTCCTAACTCCAACGCCTTTTCTGAATTGTCTGCACGGTCAGAAAGACACATAGGAAAATCAAAGAAAAATAGAGTATCATTCCGCTGATGTCAACAATATGAGTAAATGCAATGTTGGTAAATGGCTCTGTCAGAATAAATTTTCCAAACAGATCTGGAAGCAGGTTATCAAACAGACTGGATTTTGCAAAATATGTTCCAATTGCTGCGGCAGCGCCTAACACTTCCACGCCTGCTGCAATCACCCAGTTTTTCGTCATCTGATAAATACCGATGACCAGAACTGTCAGAATCGCGAGAATCCCGATCAGACCTCCCATCGCCGACGTCGGCAGGAAGTCAACAAGTCCTTCCCACAAATACAGAATGAGAAGTACCCCAAATGTGCTGATTGCAGCAATGATCTGGCTCTCTGTCAGCGCAGATAAAAACATTCCAATTGCAATATAAACACATCCAAGAAGGAAAAATGCCAGAATTGCCATATAATCAATGCCGATATGTGCTTCTCCCTGGCTTTCGATGATCAGTGGAAATACCGCATAGATTGCACATGGAACCGCAAAAACTGTAACCATTGCAAAATATTTTCCAAGCACAATCTGACTAAGACTTACCGGAGCTGTCAAAAGAAGTTGATCTGTTCTGCTTTTCTTCTCCTCCGCAAAGCATTTCATCGTAAGTACCGGGACTGCCACCAGCATAATAAAAAGTATAGAGTTTAGCGCATAAGAAAAATATGGATATCCCATATTCAGATTATACACCATGAAATAAATTCCGGTGATCGCTACAAGAAACGCTATAAATACATACCCGATCATAGAATCGAAATAGGATTTTAATTCTCTCTTATAAATCGCTTTCATCTTCTTCTCCTCCTTCCTCATTCGTAGAAACGCTCGGCTCTTCCGGAATCTCTATATCAGATTCCGTGTCGGGCTCGCTGTCAAACTTCCCGGTATGAAAGCCCAATTTCTTCTGCTCGGAGTCTCCTGTTTCCTCCTGCGTCAGTTTTAAGAAGACATCTTCCAATGTGATTCTTGACAGATTCAACTTCAGTAGTGCACAATGTTCCTCTGCAAATGTGTGGAAGATTTTCTCCCTAATATCCGTCTGATCTACGGTCTTGATAAAAATATCCGTCGTTCCATCCTGTTGTTCCTTATAGTCTACCGTTTCAATCTCCTCTATTTTACTAAGAATCTCTCTTACTCTTGTCTCTTCTGCTTTGGCTGTCAGTTCAATCGTTTCAGAACCATTTAAAAGCCGCTCCAGATTCTCAGGAGTGTCACTTGCTACCAGCTTTCCATGCGCAATGATCATGACATAATCACAGACCGCCTGCACTTCCGCCAGAATGTGGGAACTCAAAATGATTGTATGATTTTTGGAAAGTTCCTTGATCAGCTCCCGTATCTCGATGATCTGTTTCGGATCCAGTCCGACCGTAGGTTCGTCTAAGATGATCACTTCCGGGAAGCCAAGAACTGCCTGTGCAAGCCCGACTCTCTGCTTGTATCCTTTTGACAGATTTTTAATCAGACGTCCTTCTACCTCCTCCAGCTTAACAAGCTTCAAGACGTGATCCACTTCTGATTTTCTATCTTTTTTCTTTACCTTTTTCAATTCTGCTGCAAAATCAAGATATTCTTTTACAGTCATATCCAGATACAGCGGCGGAATCTCAGGGAGATACCCGATGCTTTTCTTTGCTGCTTCCGGCTCCTCAAGAATGTTATGCCCGTTGATGAGCACTTCTCCTTCCGTGGCGCCTAGATATCCCGTCATAATATTCATGGTTGTAGATTTTCCTGCACCATTTGGTCCGAGAAATCCATAGATCTGACCACTCTCCACTGTAAAGTTGAGATGGTCTACCGCCAGATGACTGCCATAGCGTTTTACCAGATTTTTAACTTCTATCAACTTTTTACCCTCCCGACAAAATGTGTTTCTCTGGATCATGCTTTCGACTTTCCTGAATGATTTCCGCATCCATTACGGAATACTTTTTACACTGCTGCCAAAAACACGCTCTGATTTTTTTATTCTATAAAAGAAACTCGTTGATTCTGTGACAGTTATGTGTTCATTCTGTGAAAAGCTCCGACATCTTTCAGCATCTTTTGTCTTTTTCCATTGGAAAATAAGAAAGAACCAACCCTCTCATCGGATCAGTTCTTCTTTTTCCTTCCGGCTCAGCCGCTTTATCGCATATTCCCTTTTCATCGCTTCTTCTTTTGTTTCAAATGTCTCATAATAGATGAGTATGACCGGTCGTCTCGCCTTTGTATACTTCGCACCCCTGCCCTGATTATGTGCCTCCATGCGGCGGGTAAGATCGTTTGTCCAGCCGGTATAAAAGGTTCCGTCACTGCATTTTACAATGTATGTATAATTCATAGCTTTTTTCTCCCCTTCGTAATTTCATTTCCTTTATCAATATTATCACATAAAAGATCCCAAAGCAGTTTTGCAAAACTTTCTCTTCAGGATCTTTTCTTTTTCTATTTTCTATTCGTATGCGATATGGTCCATCGGGTTGACTGGCTGTCCATCTTTTAACAGCTGGAAATATAAGTTTGGACCTTCTACACTGTAATACTTTGTCGGTTCGCTCACATAGCCGATCACACTGTTTTCTGTCACATACTCTCCTGGCTGTACCGGTACTTCTTTGAGTTGTCCGTAAATGGCTGCATAACCATTCCCCATATCAATACTTACGGTTGTTCCGGTCTGCGCATTTGTATCGACCGCTGAGACTGTTCCTGCGGCTGCCGCTTTTACTTCTGCACCGACTTGACCACTGATCACTACGGCTGGATTGTACTTATACTGATCAAGTGTGGCAAAATAAATGCTCTGATCCATGCTGTAATTCATAATCACATTTCCGTCTACCGGCCACAGAAGGGTGTCTTCCTCACTGAAATAAGCTGCTGTTCCTTCAGCTGCCGTCTGCTCTGCCCCTGCATCCGTCTGTGCCGGAGTTTCCTTCGCATGTTCCGTGGCTTCTCCTTCTTCCTGTTGTTCTTCTCCGTCGGGATTTTGCGCTGCTTCTTCCTGCTCTGGAAGTACGATTCTATCTGTGTTGGCGGCTTCCGACTGCTCTTTTTCTTTCTGTTCTTCTTCGGCCTTGGCAAGCTGCTCTTTCATCTCACGTTTGTAGCTGCTGAATGTATAAGCCCCTACCAGTGCGACAACTGCGATAAAACATATTGCGATTGCTGCTGCCATGCCTTTCCCCTTCATTTGGAATGGCTCTTCATTTTTCTTCATCTTCATCACCTCTGACTTTATTTTTGCCAGAAAGCGATGTGCTTATTCTAATTTTAAAAATATTTCCCCGCCATCTTTTAACTGCGCACCTTCATAAAAATATTGAAGGATTTCTTCGTATCCTTTTCCTTCTTTTGCCATCTGATTTGCCGTATACTGACTCATGCCGACTCCGTGCCCGATTCCACCGGAAGTAATTTGCAGTTTTCCTTTCTGCTCCTGAAAAGAAAAATGACTGGAAGGTAATTCCAATGCTTCCCGAAATTCTTCTCCGGTGCAGGTTGCCTGACCAATCCGCACAGTTGTCACATATCCCGCCGCATCCGTTCCCTGTATTTCAAAATCATCAAATGTTGCTTTTTTGTCTTCTTTTGTCTCTTCGGGATTTTCTACTGCGGTTAAAAACTTGCGGCATTTTTCTTTTACTTTATGATATGGCAGCACACACTCCTGCAGCTGTTCTTTCGCCTCCAGATCCTTTGGACAATCTCTTGCCGGAAGATATGGATACGACTCGCCTCCAAATACTTCCTGCCCGCTTCTCGTCTTTCCTGCACTCAGTTTGTGATATGGCAGCATTACATATTGATCCTGATACTGCAAAATCATTTGATCCGTTTCCTGCACTGCCCTTTTCAAATTCTCCTTGCAGGTTTCTGTCTTTTCCCCCCACTCCTGCTCCAACTCTTCCATACTATAAAAATCATCGGTGAAAATGGTCTTTCTGTCATGGTCTAATTTCTCATAAAAACCAGATCGAAGAATCACCGCCTGCGCCTTCAGCGCTTCCAGTTCCGAATCGGCTGCCATCTCTTTTGCAAGAACTCCTGCTAGATATTTCTCCCACACGATCTCCTCGACTCTCGTCCCTACCTGCACCTTTACATAGTCTTCCTTTACGCGACTGCTTGTTTTGATATGGGCGCCATTCATAAAAAGTGTCACCACATATGGCAACAAAAATATAATGACCAACAGTGAAAATAATTCTCTGGCTTTTCTTCGCATCTCTTCGTCCCTCCTCTACAATGTATGGAGAGATTATGGAAACTATACCGTCATCTTTTATGAAATATGGAAAAAAGGAAGCTGCCGCTTCACGATTTATTAATCGCCAAAGCGGCAGCACCAAAAAATTACTCTATTCTGATTTCCAATCCATTTTTACAGCCTTGGATCCGGCTTCACTGTCACTTTTTTCAATTTCCATATATCTGCAACGTACTCTTCGATCGTTCTGTCAGACGTAAACTTTCCGCAGGACGCTGTGTTTAACAATGCCATCTTTGCCCACCTGTCCTGATCGCGGTATGCCGCTTCCACACGCTTCTGGGCTTCTGCATAAGAACGGAAGTCTTTGAGGATAAAATAGGTATCTGCTCTGTCACTGCTCTTTGTATTTAACAATGAGTTGTACAGATCACGGTACAGTTCATGATCTCCATTTGCATAAGTTCCGTCCACAAGCTGGTCAACAACTCTTTTTAACTCCCAGTCACTGTTGTAAATATCCATTGGCTGATAACCGCCATTGTTCTCGTAATTAATGACTTCGTCTGAACTGAGACCAAAGATAAATGCATTTTCCATTCCAACTTCATCCACGATCTCTACATTGGCACCGTCCATGGTTCCAAGTGTCGGGGCACCATTTAACATAAATTTCATATTTCCGGTTCCCGATGCTTCTTTCGAAGCGGTAGAAATCTGCTCGCTGACATCCGCAGCTGCAAAGATCAGTTCCGCATTTGAGACACGGTAATCTTCGATAAAGACAACTTTAATCTTTCCATTGATACTTCTGTCATTATTGATCACATCCGCCACAGAGTTGATCAGTTTGATCGTCTGTTTTGCACGCTTATATCCGGCTGCCGCCTTTGCCCCAAAAATAAAAGTTCTTGGATAGAAGGTAATCTCCGGATGCTCTTTCATCTGATTGTACAGATACATTACATGAAGAATATTCAACAGCTGACGTTTATACTCATGAAGTCTCTTAACCTGTACATCAAAGATTGATTCTGGGTCCACTTCAATCCCGTTATGCTCTTTGATATATTTTGCAAGACGGATTTTATTTTGATATTTGATCTCCATAAATTCTTTTCTTGCTTTCGGATCATCTGCCAGCGGTTTTAATTTTGCCATCTCGGAGAGATCTGTGATCCACTTATCTCCGATATGCTCTGTCACCCAGTCTGCAAGCAGTGGGTTTCCATGCAGTAAGAATCGTCTCTGTGTGATTCCGTTTGTTTTATTATTAAATTTCTCAGGCATCATCTCGTAGAAATCTTTCAGCTCTTCGTGTTTTAAGATCTCTGTATGAAGCTTTGCAACACCATTGACAGAAAATCCTGCAACAATTGCAAGGTGTGCCATTTTTACCTGTCCATCATAGAGAATTGCCATTTTTCTGACTTTCTCTTCATTTCCCGGATACATCTGGCGCACTTTTTCTACGAAACGGCGGTTGATCTCTTCTACAATCTGATATACTCGCGGAAGCAATCTGGAGAACAGATCGATCGGCCATTTTTCAAGCGCCTCAGACATGATCGTATGGTTTGTGTATGCACAACATTTTGTTGTAACATTCCATGCATCATCCCAGCTTAATCCTTCCTCGTCCATCAGAAGACGCATTAACTCTGCAACCGCTACAGTCGGATGAGTGTCGTTCATCTGGAAGATCACTTTCTCATGCAGACGGCAAATATCATCGTTGGAGCGTTTGTATTTATCAATGGCTTCCTGAAGACTTGCAGAGATGAAGAAATACTGCTGTTTCAAACGTAATTCTTTTCCCGCATAATGATTATCGTTTGGATAAAGCACCTCCACAATTGTTTTTGCAAGATTTTCCTGCTCCACAGCTTTGTGGTATTCCCCACGATCAAAAGAGTCTAAACGGAAAGAGGTGATTGCTTTCGCATCCCAGATCCGCAGTGTATTTACTACATTATTTCCATAACCGACGATTGGCATGTCATATGGAATTGCAAGCACGGACTCAAAATTCTCCTGGATAAATTCATCTCTTCCAGTCTCGTAATTGTGCTGCATACGGATCGTACCGCCGAAGCGGACTTCCTTTGCATATTCGTCCCTGCGAACTTCAAATGGGTTCCCGTTTTGCAACCAATTATCCGGTGTCTCTACCTGATACCCATTTTTAATTTTTTGTTTGAACATTCCGTAATGATAACGGATCCCGCATCCATATGCAGGATAGCCAAGAGAAGTAAGAGAGTCCAGAAAGCAGGCTGCAAGACGTCCCAATCCACCATTTCCAAGGGCCGCATCCGGCTCCTGATCTTCCACTGCATTCAAATCGATTCCCATTTCTTCCAGAGCCTCTTTCACATCCTGATAAGCAGTTAAATTGATCAGGTTATTTCCGAGTGCCCTTCCCATCAAAAATTCCATCGACAGATAATACACTGTCTTTGGTGATTCTTTTTCGTATACTTCCTGAGTCGCAAGCCAGTTGTCAATAATATATTCTTTTACAGCATAAGACACCGCCTGAAATGTCTGCTGCGGTGTTGCCTCATCTATCGTTCTTCTATACAAAGTCTTCACATTGTTCTTGACTTCTTTTTTAAACGCTTCTTTATCAAACTTAAAATCCGACACTTTCTCTCTCCTCTCTCTTTTATCCCCGCACCTCCTTCTGACGTGCGGGGATCATGCTCGTGTACCGTCTCTTTAATCTGTGTAACTCTCTCTTAAATTAACGCTGTACACCCATATTTACTTTTTCACCATTGATGTTCCACTCTTTGACATATCCTGCCGGAGTCTCCTGCTTCATCTCTGTCGCAAGCACTTCGCCCATGATCTCTGTCTGATATTTTGCGAACACTTCATTGGCCTTCTCTGTTCCTTCGTAATATACTGTGATCTTGTCTGTCACTTCGAAGTCTGCTTCTTTTCTCATTGTCTGGATCTTACTGATGATCTCTCTGACAAATCCTTCTTCCAAAAGCTCTTCTGTCAGGTTTGTATCCAACACAACTGTCACACCGTTGTCGCTCTCAGAAACATATCCTTCCATCTGTGCCATATCGATCAGCAAGTCCTCTTTAAATAATGTCACTTCCTGTCCATTCACATCCAGTTTCAGGGATCCTGTCTCATTCAGCTCATCCATTGCCTTGTTTCCATCCAGATTTTCAAGGGCAGCTTTGATTCCACCTAACATTTTACCATATTTTGGTCCAACAGTCTTCAACTGCGGTTTAAATGTATATGAAGTAAATGCGCGAACATCATCTGTAAATTCCATTTCTTTTACATTTAACTCTTCTTCCACAATCTCCTGGTAAAATTCTGGTAAAGTTACAGAAGACTTCACGAACATTTTTCCGATTGGCTGACGGTTCTTAATGTTTGCAGTATTTCTGCATGCACGTCCCATCACAACTAATTTCAGAACTTCATCCATGTTCTCTTCTAACTCACGGTCAATCAACGCTTCATCTGCAACCGGGAAGTCACATAAGTGGATACTTTCCGGAGCTTCTTTGTCGATGCTTCTGACAAGATTCTGATAGATATCTTCTGTCATAAACGGAATCATTGGCGCAGCTACTTTTGCCACAGTCACAAGTGCTGTGTAAAGTGTCATATACGCATTGATCTTATCCTGCGGCATTCCTTTTGCCCAGAAACGCTCACGGCTTCTTCTGACATACCAGTTACTCATATCATCCACAAATTCCTGAAGTGCTCTTGCACTTTCCGGAATCCGGTAATTTTCCAGATTTGTATCTACAGTCTTGATCAATGTATTCAATTTGGACAACAGCCATTTATCCATAACCGGAAGTTTCTCGTATTCTAGCTGATATTTTGTCGCGTCAAACTGATCGATCTCCGCATATAATACGAAGAATGCGTAAGTGTTCCAAAGTGTTCCCATGAATTTACGCTGTCCTTCTGTCACGATCTTACCATGGAAACGGTTTGGAAGCCACGGTGCACTGTTGATATAGAAATACCAGCGGATCGCATCTGCTCCGTACTGCTCTAATGCTTCAAACGGATCGACTGCATTTCCTTTGGATTTACTCATCTTCTGTCCTTTTTCATCCTGCACATGTCCAAGCACGATAACATTCTTATATGGCGCTTTGTTAAATACAAGTGTCGAGATTGCAAGCAGAGAATAGAACCATCCTCTTGTTTGGTCTACCGCCTCGGAAATAAAGTCTGCCGGGAACTGCTGCTCAAATAAATCTTTATTTTCAAATGGATAATGGTGCTGTGCAAACGGCATTGCCCCACTGTCAAACCAGCAGTCGATAACTTCCGGCACACGGTGCATCTCTTTTCCACAGTGCGGACACTTGATCGTCACTGCATCGATAAATGGGCGGTGCAGTTCGATATCATCCGGACAGTTGTCTGACATTGATTTCAGTTCTTCAATGCTTCCGATGGAATGCATATGCCCACATTCACATTCCCAAACATTAAGAGGAGTTCCCCAGTATCTGTTACGGCTGATTCCCCAGTCCTGTACATTCTCAAGCCAGTCTCCGAAACGTCCTTTTCCGATGCTTTCCGGAATCCAGTTGATCGTATTGTTGTTTCTGATCAGATCTTCTTTTACTTCTGTCATCTTGATGAACCATGACTCACGCGCATAATAAATCAATGGAGTATCACATCTCCAGCAGTGTGGATAGCTGTGTTCAAAATTCGGAGCAGCAAAGAGAAGTCCTCTCTTCTCCAGATCTTCTAATACCATCGGATCTGCTTTCTTACAGAATGTTCCTGCCCATGGAGTTTCCTCTGTCATCTCACCCTTTTCATCTACTAACTGAAGGAATGGAAGGTCATATCTGCGTCCAACCTGCGCATCATCCTCACCAAATGCAGGTGCAATATGAACGACACCAGTACCATCTGTAAGTGTAACGTAATCAGCACATGTCACATAGTATGCCCGCTTATTTAACTCTACAAACGGGAATAACGGCTCATACTCTTTATTTTCCAAATCTTTTCCGACATAAGTCTCTACGACTTCCACATCACCTTCCAGCACGGTATCCACAAGTGCCTGTGCCATATAGTATGTGTAACCGTCATTTTTTACTTTTACATAAGTTTCATTCGGGTTGACACAAAGTGCAACGTTAGAAGGAAGTGTCCATGGCGTTGTTGTCCATGCAAGGAAGTAAGCATCTTCTCCCTTTACTTTAAATCTTACGATTGCGGAACGCTCTTTGACATCCTTGTATCCCTGTGCGACTTCGTGGCTGGAAAGCGGAGTTCCACAACGAGGGCAGTAAGGTACGATCTTATATCCTTTGTATAACAGTCCTTTCTCCCAGATCTGTTTTAATGCCCACCACTCAGACTCAATAAAGTTATTGTCGTAAGTAACATATGGGTTATCCATGTCTGCCCAGAATCCAACTGTCGCAGAGAAATCTTCCCACATTCCTTTATATTTCCATACACTGTCTTTACAATGTTTGATAAATGGCTCTAATCCATATTCCTCAATCTGCTCTTTTCCATCCAGTCCAAGTAATTTTTCCACTTCCAGTTCCACCGGAAGTCCGTGTGTATCCCACCCGGCTTTTCTTGGTACCATATATCCTTTCATGGTACGGTATCTTGGAATCATATCCTTGATGACACGAGTCAGCACATGTCCGATGTGCGGTTTTCCATTGGCAGTCGGAGGTCCATCGTAAAATGTATATGTCTCCCCTTCTTTTCTATTTTCCATACTTTTCCGGAAGATATCATTCTCTTCCCAGAATTTTTCTGTTTTCTTCTCACGGTCAACAAATTTTAAGTCCGTAGATACTTTCTGATACATACTGATTCTCCTTTACTTTCTATATTTCATAAATGCGGTCCTGCCGGCCCGGTTGCAAAGTAATCTTAAAAATGGAACATAAGATTTTCCTATGTAATAAAAAAACTCCCGCCCTGTAAAAGGACGGAAGCATAATCTTTCGTTTTACCACCTGTTACAACATACCAGCATATGCGCTCCCGATAACGGCGGAATCCCGTCAGTGCTTACTTATTTTTCCAAAAAATGTTCAGCCCCTGCAACTCAGAAGTGATATTCAAATATACTTTACTCCTACCAGGCTTCCACCATCCCCGGCTCGCTTTGATTTTCCGGTATATTCTACTGTCTTCGTCAACGTCTTTACCTATACAAATTCCATTATAGAAACATTTCACGCCGCCGTCAAGAGTTGTTTGTGATGTTTTTCCCAACTTTTCTTTACCATTTTTTCATACTCTATTTATGGATTGTGTGACGTTTTCATGGTAGAATCAGAATAACTTAAAAACTTGCGGAAGTTAACTCCCCACAATCACATTCTTTGCTGCAGCAATCAGAATCCCAAAAGAATATTTGAAAGGTGGCTCACAATGCAAGCAGAAAATATACTCGCTAAAAATATTTCGGCAGCAGGCAAGAAGTCCTCTTACGATGCTGCCTGTAAGCGCCTTCTTGCCAATAAGATTATTCTGGCATGGATTATGAAAAGTTGTCTGGTTGAATATAAAGACTGTGATGTAAAGGAAATTGCAGAATGTTACATCGAAGGAGAACCTCAGATTTCCAGCATAACTGTCAATCCAGATGAATCTTCCAACACAGAACAGATTACTGGAATGGCAACAGAAGACGCTACGATTACAGAAGGAACAATTACTTATGATATCCGTTTCTTTGCCACAATCCTGTCTTCCACACATCAGATTCGTCTTTTTATCAACCTGGAAGCTCAAAATGATTTCTATCCGGGATATCCTATTATCAAAAGAGGATTATATTATTGCAGCCGGATGATTTCCTCCCAATACGGTACAGAATTCTCATCTTCCCAATATGATCAGATCAAAAAAGTTTACTCCATCTGGATCTGTATGAATCCTCCGGAAAACCGGAGAAATACAATCACCCGCTACTCCATCCATGAGGAAAATATAGTCGGCAATGTACACGAGATTCCCCAAAACTATGATCTTCTCTCTGCAATCATAATCTGCTTGAGTGATTCTGAGCAGGAGGCTGACAGCGGCGTGTTAAAATTATTAGAAGTACTGCTCTCCCCTACCCGGGAGGCAGCAGAAAAAAAGCAAATTTTACAAAATGATTTTCATATTGAAATGACCAGGAAATTAGAAAAGGAGGTTTCCATCATGTGTAATTTGAGCAAAGGAATTGAAGAAATTGGACTGAGAGAAGGTAAGAAAGAAGGAATTCTGTTTTCTATTCAATCTCTCATGGAAACTATGAATTTTACAATGGAAGAAGCAATGAATGCCCTGAAAATTCCAAAAACAGAGCAGGAACAATATACAAAGAAATTGAAACAGAAATAGATCTCTATAAAAAATTCCTTATAGAACTATAACAAAAAAGGTGATGCCAAATGAAATACCGGTTATCATTCGATTGATTCTAATTTTCTCTTAAATCCGGTTTCATTTTCCATCACCTTTTTGTGAAACTGTCAAAAATATCTTTTAAATTTTTTCTATCAAAAATATCCGTTAAAATTTACAATTCTTCCCTCGTCACATTTTTCAGCCATTTGTAACTCTTATAACGATACCACGTGATCGGAATCTTAATAATCTCATCACTCATCAGGATCATATAGACCACCGGCACATTACAGTGAAATACAAATGCAGCAAGTGCTCCAAACAAGATCGAACAGCCCCACATGGTGGACATATCCAGTATCAATCCAAACTGTGTGTCACCACCGGAACGGAACGTCCCAACAACCAATGTCGTATTATATGCCTGTCCTACTACAAAATAAGACATAACAAAAAACATAAACCGCATGTACCATCTGGCAGTCTCTGACAATGTCATCGCCTCCGCCATAAACGGAGCAATCGCAAGGATTAAGATTCCACCGAGCACTCCCATCAGTACACTGAGCCATACGAACCTGCGCGCATAGGCTTTTGCATGTTCGTATTTTTTCTCCCCGATTGTCTTTCCAAGATAAATTGCCGTCGCACTTGCCAGACCGAATGCAACCACTGTTGCAAGCTGTCTTGCCACTTGCGCCACAGAGTTTGCCGCAACCGCTGCACTTCCCATATGCCCAAGCACCGCTGTGTTTGCCGCAGTTCCAAGCCCCCATAGTACTTCATTCAAAATAACCGGAAATGCATATTTCAAGAAATCCCTGTTAAGCACTTTCTCTGTATGAAGAAAGTATTTCGTATGAAACTTAATATCCTTATTCCAAAAGTGAGAGTATAGACAGACTAAGGCCATCTCCAACAATCTCGCAGTCAGTGTACCGATTGCGGCACCTTTGACTCCCAATGCCGGCATTCCAAACAATCCAAAGATCAACACCGCATTGATGCCCACATTACAGATCAGAGAGCATAAGTATACAACTGTCGCCACAACAACCCGCTCTACACTTCTCATAATATAAAGATAGGTCTGCGTAATCCCCATAAAAATATAAGACCAGCTGACAATCCGAAGATAGACCACTCCTTGTTCTATCACCTCTGGATCTGAAGTAAAGATCTTCATCAATGTATGGGGAATACACTGGGCTGCCACAAAAAATACAGCTGTCACAATTACGGCTGAACGCATTCCAAGTCCTAATATCTTCTCAATTGTGCAGATATCCTTCTTCCCCCAATACTGAGCAGTCAAAACGGTCGCCCCGGAAGTCAGCCCAAATAAAAACAGTGTCATAATATACTGTACCTGCCCTGCCAGAGAAGCACCAGAAAGCGCATGCTCCCCAACCTTCCCAAGCATCA
>OGZE01000499.1_pt1 | contig 29708 bp, 25 predicted proteins | sample 1576731 | NCBI WGS metagenome assembly OGZE01 (sample SAMEA3541503, study PRJEB24748) | human gut metagenome | biome: human gut; feature: human-associated habitat; material: faeces | place: China | collected 2012 | reverse complement strand
TGTTGTTATCCTGGCGGGCAAAAGCGCCGACGCCGTAATAACGGGTATTGCCGTCGCCGCGCACACCGCAGTCCAGGTGGCTGTCGTAGGTGCCCCAGCCAGCTTCGGCAAAGGGGCCATAGGTCAGCTTGCCGGCATTGTTAGTAATGGCTTTGGCTGCGCCCAGGGCAAAGTTGTAGCCTTTGATATTCGTATAGGAACCGCTGTGCAGGCGGCTTTGGCCGCCACCGGCAGCGGTAAAGACGGCACCGTTGTCACTGCTTGCCACAGCGACGGCATTGGTGATGCCATTATCGGTAAAGTTATCGATGCCGCTGTTTAAAAAGCCCACAGTTGCCAGGCGGGTCTCACTGGGCGATTTGCTTGCTTCCGTAGCACGGCCGCCCTCGGTGACCGTAAAGTTTACGCTGTCAGTGCTGGTGGTATCAAGCTCGATGCCGTAAATAAGGCTGAAGCCCTGTTGCAGGGTGGTTCCGGTAATGGTGCCAGTGGTGCTGAAACCATTGCTGTTGTGCAGCAGCTTTACTGTGTCGCCAACTTTTAAGGCGCGGGCTGCACCACTCAAGGTGGCGTTGATCTTAGCTTTGTCCAAATTGGTGTTGCTGCTAGCCTGCAAGTTCAGCACCGCATCTGCATTGATATTGGCGTCAGTCAGGTAAAAGTTGTAGTTTTCAAAGTTAGCCACATTGCCCAGGCTCAGCCCGGCGCTGGCAACATTCAAGGTATTGCCGGTAAAAGCATCGCCACTGCCGCTGTCGCCGCCATAAAGTACAGAGCCAGTGCTAAAGGTGACGTCGCCGATGATGTTGACCGTATTGTTGATGGCGTCGCCGCTGTTTTGGACCTGGCCGCCATAAACATTATTATCAATCTTTCCCGCATTGATAGTAACAGTATTATCATTGGCGTTACCAGCATCACCAACTTTACCCCCGCAGACCTCGTCGTCTACTGTGCTGCTATAGATATTGACAATATTGTGATTGGCGTTGCCGGTAGTAGTAAGGCCAGCACAAAGATAAAAGTCTACTTGGACATTATCGACGATCGTAACCATATTATAGTTGGTGTTGCCTATATTTGTAGCGCCGCCATACATATTGCCGTTTATATAAGCGCCCTGGTCAAGGAAGACCCTATTGTAGCTACTATCACCTTGTTCGGAGACACCACCATAAAGAAGGGAGGTTTCAATACCACTGGCAGTAACGATATTGTAGTTGGTGTCGCCAGTAGTTTGAGCATAGCCGCCGTAAATTCCTGTGATTTTATTATCATCATCATTGGCGATGATGGCAACAATATTATGGTTGGCGTTACCGCTACCTTCGACATAACCGCCATAAACATCAGTTTTTACTATGCCTTTATTGATGATAATATTATTGTAGTTGGCGTTGCCGGTATCGGCAACATAGCCACCGAAAACACCATTGCCTACATAGGAGCCAGTAACTTTGCCGCCTTGTTCGATGATGACCTTGTTGCCGCTGGCATCTCCATTTTCGGCCTTGCCGCCGTAAGCTCTGCCGTTACTGATGCTAGTGCTAATGTCATATGATCCGTTTATCTCACCCTTGCCGGTGATGATGAGGGTGTTGTTGTTAGCGTTGTCCGTGCCGGTAGCCTCGCCTGCGATCTGGTCGGTGTTTTCGGTGCTGTCAACGATTTTGGTTTGGTCGGTGACATCTGCTGCCAGGGCCGTATTAGCATACAGGGCGTTGCCGAAAAGGCTGCCGCTCAACAGCGAGGCCAATATTACTTTACTAAGGTTTTTATTCATCATAATTACTCCCCTTTTAGATGGATGTTTATAAATATTTGTTACAACTATAAAACATTGTACCACTTCTGCCCCCCCCGCAAGACAAATCGTGCTAGACAAGGCTGTTTTAAGGGCTTATAGCGTAATGTTTACAAAAAGTGATTGTTTTCACACAGGGAAACCTGGGGATAGCTTATTATTCAAGCGCTATTTTATAAATATTGCTTCTTCAATGTTTTATAAATTTTCTGAATTTGTGATTTTTTATAACTTAAAAGCAGGAGAAAAAGCCTAAAAAGCGAATAATATAAGCATTACACTTGTATTTATGCAGAGGAGAAGGTTATGAAAACTAAAATTTTAGAACAGCTCCGGACTTCGGAAGCGGAAATGCTGCAATTTTTAGAGCAGCTGGTCAATATCGATTCGGGAGCCGATGCTTTAGATGGCATCAACCAGGTCGCAGATAAAATAGGCGCGTTTTTAGCGCCGTTGGGCTTTGACGTACAGTATTTGGAAACTACTGGCGCGCCAGTACAGCTTTTAGCGCGCCGCGCCCGTGCCGGTAAAAAACAGGTGCTTTTTTCGGGCCATATGGATACGGTTTTTACTAAGGGCACGACGGCTGCCCGTCCTCTTAAAATCGAAGACGGCAGGGCCTATGGGCCCGGGGTGCTGGATATGAAGGGTGGACTGGTGATGGCGCTGCAGGTGATAAAAGCGATGGTTGCCAACGGTTGGGAAGAGACGGATCTGACAGTACTGTTATGCGGTGACGAAGAGATGTCTCATCCTTTGACTGACGCTGTAAATCAGTTTAAAAAAGCAGGCGCTGGTAAGGACGCCGTCTTTAATCTGGAGTTCGGCCGCATCGATGGCAGTGTGGTTACAGGACGCAAAGGAACTACCAGGCCGACACTGGTGGTAGAGGGCATTGCTGCTCACGCCGGTAATGAGCCGGAAAAGGGCGCCAGCGCTATTTTAGAGCTGGCTCAAAAGACGGTAGCGATCCATGCTTTGAATAATTTTGAGTTGGGCACTACTTATAATGTGGGCGTCTTCAGCGGCGGCACTATGGCCAATATCGTGGCCGATAAGGCCGTGGGTGAGGTGGACGTGCGCTTTAAGACCATTGCGGAAGCGGAAAAATCTATTGCTGATATGCAGCGCATCGTGGCTACCAATTATGTGCCGCATACAAAAACTACGGTAACAGGCAATGTGATCAAATTTATGCCCTTTGAGACTACACCAGCTGTGCAGAAGCTGTATGAACATTACGCCAGCCAGGCGGCAGGACTGGGACTGGCAAAACCGGGTCAACAGTATGTAGGTGGCGCTTCAGACGCAGCCTGGCCAGCCATGACGGGTGCGCCGACCTTGTGCGGTGTTGGCCCCTGTGGTGCCGGTGCCCACAGCGACAGCGAGTATATCGAGGTAGCGACACTGACAGAACGGGCTTTGCTGATGGCCAGCTGCATTATGGATTTAGACAGGCTGTAAATATTTAAAAGACGAGTTCATTAATGAACTCGTCTTTTTTTGATGGCAGTTATTTAATTAGCGCCGAAAAAGGTTTGTAGATCAGCGTCGACGTTAGTGATACCGGCTATACCAAAGTTTTCTACCAGGACCTTGGCCACATTTGGTGAGAGGAAGGCTGGTAGGGTAGGGCCCAGGTGGATGTTTTTAATGCCTAAGGACAGCAGTGCCAGTAAAACTATAACGGCTTTTTGCTCATACCAGGCGATATTGTAAATAATGGGCAGCTGGTTGATATCATCCAGTTCAAAAACCTCTTTTAGTTTGAGGGCTATCAAAGCCAGTGAATAGGAGTCATTGCATTGACCGGCGTCTAAAACCCGGGGGATGCCACCGATAGTTCCCAGTTGCAGCTTATTATATTTGTATTTGGCACAGCCTGCGGTCAGGATAACCGTATCCTGCGGCAGAGACTGGGCGAAATCGGTATAGTAATTGCGGGCGGGGCTGCGGCCGTCACAGCCAGCCATCACAACGAATTTTTTGATAGCGCCACTTTTGACAGCGTCTACTATTTTATCGGCCAGGGCCAGAACCTGATGGTGGGCAAAGCCGCCAACTAAGTGGCCGCTTTCCAGCTGGGTCGGCGGCGGGCATTTTTTTGCATGGGTGATAATGGCAGAGAAATCCTTGGTTTCGCCGATCTCACCGGGGATATGCTTGCAGCCTGCAAAACCGACCGAGCCGGTAGTATAGACGCGATCCTGATAGCTGGCGTCAGGCGGCACAAGACAGTTGGTAGTCAAAAGGATGGGGCCGTTGAAGGCGGCGAATTCTTGCTTTTGCTGCCACCAGGCGTTGCCGTAATTGCCGACAAAATGCGGATATTTTTTAAAGGACGGGTAATAATGGGCTGGCAGCATTTCGGAGTGGGTGTAAACATCGACACCGGTGCCTGCCGTTTGCTCCAGCAGCATTTCCAGATCGCGCAGGTCGTGGCCGGAAATGAGGATAGCGGGATTGCTTCTTACACCCAGCTCAACTGTGGTGATTTCAGGATCGCCGTAGGTCGAAGTGTTGGCCGTATCCAGCAGTGCCATGACTTTGACCCCATAGCTGCCTGTTGTCAGCACTAGATCGGTCAGGTCGGCTGCCGTCAGGCTGTCATCCAGTGTTTGAGCCAGGGTCTGCTGTAAAAAAGCGTCGATGGCCGCATCGGCATAACCCAGCACATGGGCATGTTTATTATAGGCTGCCAGTCCTTTTAAGCCATAGGTGGTAAGCTCGCGCAGGCTGCGGATATCTTCGTTGGCGGTCGCCAGCACACCGACCTCGTCAGCTTTTAGCAGACGTTCTTCCGGTGTGCGGTATTGCCAGGTAGCGGCATCAGTCAGGCCGCTGTTGTCGTTTAGTTGCTCTAAAAGTTCGTCGCGGCAGGACATGGTCGCGTCGATTTGATCAATGAAGCGCTGGTCGTCGAAATTGGCATTGGTGATGGTCATAAACAGGTTGGTGCTTACCAGGCGGTCAACAGCAACAGGCACGGGCTGATGCTCGGCCCGCAGGCGGGTAGTAATAGCAGAGAGGCCTTTGGTAACATAGATCAGCAGATCCTGTAGCTTGGCAGTCTGCGGTTTTTTGCCGCAGACGCCGCCGAATTGGCAGCCTTTGTTAGCTGCTGTTTCCTGACATTGAAAACAAAACATTTTCGGTTCCATATAATATCACTCCTCTTAAAGTGCGGGGCTGGCCCCGGTATTGTTCAGGACGCCGGCATATGGCATCGTCGTCTGGTTGCTTCAAGTTAATGATATTACAGTAGGCGGCTAAAGTAAGTTGCATTTACAACAAAAATAAAGTTTCTTTACTGTCAAAAGGGGTGAGGAAAAAGAAAAAAAACCGTTCCAGATTATCTGGAACGGAGTTTTGGTAAAACATTTTCAAGCAGATTACATGGTCAAAATTTTCATGATGAACATGGCAATACCTGCGTTGATGAAGGAGATGCCGATCAGAACCGGGTAATGTTTGGAAGGCACGCCTGCGGTGCCGAGCAAACGGCCCAGGTATTGGATCTTGGAACCAAGAAGATAGATCGCGGGGATAACGATGGTGATAGCACGTTCGTCGATACCGCCATCATTATAGAGCGCCATACAAACGCCTACAGCGCCGCCCATGGACATGAGCGCACTGAAAAGTACCATGATAGCTTCGCCCGGCAGGCCCCAGAGAGCCATAACGGGAGCGAAGAACTTACCAGCAAGAGCTAAAAGGCCGGTAACATTCAAAATTTTGATGCAGACATAAGCCATCAAAACGTTCGGGATGATATTGTCGATGGCGATGTTCCAGCCTTTGCGGGCGCCGCGCACGAAAATATCCATCAGGGACGGTTGGGCTAATTTTGCATTGAGGGCTGCCTCAGCAGCTGCAGAATCCTCAGGAGCGTGATTGATTTTTTCTTCACTCATTGATTATACAGCCTCCTTGCAGAACATTTTTACATAGATGCGCATCATGTTGGCGCCGAAAATTTTCATAACGAAGAGCACTGCCAAAGGAATGGAGATCGGCACGGTAAGAAAGCCGAACAGTGCGGAACCGGAAGACAGGTAGTTGGTGATAAGACCGCCGGCAGTGAATTGGAAGGCACTGAAAACAAGCATTTCGTTATCAGTGATCATGTTTTCAAGATGCAGCTGTCTGGTCATACCTGCACCGGCGTCGGTGCTTTGCAGAGAAGAAACGAGCGCGATACCGCAGACACCCGGGATGCCGAGTATGGGGCGCAGGATCGGAGTCATCAGTTTTTGAGCTGCTTTCAGGCCGCCGTAATGTTCAACTACCTCAATCAGACCCATTGCCAGCATAACGCCGGGAGCCAGACCGAAAGCGAACAGGAAGCCGTCACGTGCGCCGCTGCCGCCTTGACCTGAGAATGTAGCTTTAGTGCTTTGCATAGTACCGAATTTACCGTTTAAAGTGTCAAAGTCGAAAATATTCAAACCATGACCGGCATTTGCAAACAGACCGGAAAAGATTGCGATGGCGATTACCAACACAATATAACCGGACATTGGAACCTTATTTAAGGTCTCCTTAATTTTGTCCATGGGAACCCCTCCTAAAATTAGATAAGTGCGAGTTTAACACTCTGTAAAATAACAGAATGTGCTTTACATTATATCGAAAAAACAATGGTTTGACAAGGGGAAACTGATAAGTTGGAAGAAAATTTTCTTGAGATAACGGATTAAGATTACTCACCTTCGGCCATTTTGCGCAGCTTAGCGGCTAATGTGTCATCGGTAAGGACATATAAAAAGTCGCCGGCCCGCAGTCTGGTGTCGCCTATGGGTATCAAATCACTTTCGCCGCGCTTAACGTCCACGAGCAGTGTATGCTCAGGCCAGTCTATTTCTTTGATCAAGCGGCCGTCGATAGGGCTGCCGCTGCAAACCGACAGCTCGATGATGTTACGCTGTTTTTCGCAGTGGTTCCTGTCGGCGCGGGCAGTGTTTTGCAGGGAACGCGCGAGCAGCTCTTCGTAAATAGGCTTGCTGTGGCACAACTCGGCGGCAATAAAGGCCACCATGGAGGCGATGGAAAGTACCAGCATATGCTGGAAGGAACCGGTCATTTCCATGATCAGGATGGTACCGGTAATGGGTGCGCGCACGGAGGCGGCAAAAAAGGCCGCCATGGCGATAACTATGATATTGGAGTTGAACAGGGGATTGAGGATATCGAGGCTGATCATAATGTTGCTGAGCACGCTGCCTGTTAAGGCACCGATGACCAGCATGGGCAGAAAGAATCCGCCGGGCACGCCGCTGCCGTAGCTGAGCATGGTAAAGATGAATTTACCAACCAAAAGCAGCAGCAGGGCCTGCAATGGATAGGAGGTCTTGGAGATCTCGTTGATCAGCGTGTTGCCGCCGCCCAGTACCTGGGGCAGCACAAAGCCTAAAACACCGGCGGTGAATAAAGCAAAAACGATTTTGCTTAGGGAATTAGGAAAAATGGGCAGCTTATAAAAACGGGGTATATTTAGTAGCCCGGCGTTGAAAACGACGCCGCCCAGGCCAACGATCAGACTGATCAGTACCACATAGCCGTAATATTCCAGCGGCAGTACGGGCAGGCCGAAAAAGTCAAAAATAGTGTCGCCGCCAAATAGCAACCGGCTGATTACCGTAGCCGTCATAGCTGCGGCCATGGCTGGGAGTAATACGACAACAGAGAAATTGCGGTGCAGTTCTTCCAGCGCAAAAATTACGCCAGCCAAAGGCGCGTTGAAGGCCGCGGCTAAGCCGGCACTGGCACCACTGGTAAGCAGGTAGCGCTCTTCCATGCGGGTGCGTTTGAAGAGCCGACTGATGCCCTGTGCCGTGACGGCACCTAACTGGATCGAAGGGCCTTCGCGGCCCAGAGAAAGGCCAGCGCCGATGCCGATGACGCCAGCCACCAGTTTGACCCAGAGTATTTGCAGCCAGCGCATTTTGATAAAGCCTAAAATAGCGCCTTTGACCTGAGGGATACCGCTGCCGGCGGCCAGTGGCTCATATTTAGTCAGCCGGTTCAGCACGAAAGCTACCAGGATGAGCAGGGCGAACCAGCCGGCCGTCCAATACCAGTCGGTGCTTTTTAGATAGGTGTAGATATGCTCGCGGTTAGTTTCGACCACATGCAGCGCCCAGCGAAAGAGGCTGATGACCAGCCCGGAACAGATGCCGATGAGGATGCCTTCCCAAAATAGCTTTAGCCGAAAGCTGTGCCAATGGTTGAGGGCACCGTAGGTTTTCATGACCTGGTCTTTTGCTTGCATGGTCAGGACTCCTTATAGTCGCCGCGGCACTCCTCGATCGTATAACCGATGGATTGCAGACGGACGGCAAGATCATTTTTGGCTTCAGCGGCTTCAGCGCCGCTGCAAAGTTTATTATCATATAAAAGATAGTTTTCGCGTACGTCAGCAGGGGACAGATTAGGCATCACTACGTTAGCTCCTGCCAGAATGCCCTGCTCACGCCCATCGGGCACAATAGTGCCAAGCGCTGTCGTTGCCGGCAACAGTACGTTGGGGAACATCAGCCGCAGTACGGAGATCAGTGTCAGGGTCTGCGCCAGCGTGCCTGGCGTATAGTCCTTAAAAGGCGTGGCGTGATGTGGTATAAAGGGGCCGATGCCGATCATTTGCGGCTGCAGCTCGCTGATGAAGGCCAGATCACCGACGATATCGGCAGTAGTCTGGAAGGGAGAGCCAACCATAAAGCCCGTTCCTACCTGGTAGCCAAGGGCCTTTAGGTCGTACAGGCAGCGCTTACGATTGGCCAGAGTCAATGCTGCAGGGTGCAACTGGGCGTAGTGTTCGGCCGAAGCTGTTTCGTGCCGCAGCAGGTACCGGTCAGCACCGGCATCTTTCCACAGCTTATAGGTCGCGTAGCTGCGCTCACCAACAGAAAGGGTAATGGCGCACTCTGGATGATCCTCTTTAATGGAAGCAATGATTTCGGCCATAGCCGTATCCGTATAGGAAAGGTCTTCGCCGCCTTGCAGAACAAAGGTGCGAAAGCCCAGCCCATAGCCCTGCCGGCAGCAGTCGAGGATCTGTGCTTTGCTTAAATGGTAGCGTACAGCCGAAGTGTTGCTGCGGCGGATACCGCAGTAATAACAGTTGTTTCTACAATAGTTGGTAAATTCGATCAGGCCGCGAATATAGATCTTAGCACCAAAAACAGACTGTGCCGTTTGGCGTGCCAACGCAGCTAATTCGTCGCGGACAGAGGCCTCGTTAAAGGCGTCAGTCAGCAGCATCTGCATCTTCGCTCGTGGCAGTTGGCGCTCGGTATATAATTGTTGGATTAAAAGCTTGCTAGTCATGATTATTATCCTCAAAATAGTGATAAATATGTCGATATGCTTATTATAGCACATGCGTGGTCAGAGAGAGTAATCATTGCTATTGTCATTTCTATTTGCTATAATTATAAAACAATAAGCGATAGATAGAGATTATGAAAGAGTGAATAATATGGATGTTGTGAATATGGGCCAGGAAGACAAGATTTTTTCTATAGATGTGATGCTAAAATCGCTTGCCGATACTTTAACAGTTGATAAATTATTTGATGTTTACCGTTTTGTAGATATGGAAACACATCTTGTTCATAACTATGTTGACGGCAAAATGGTTGACAGCTGTCAAAAATGTTATACGCTTTGGAATCGCAGCAAACCCTGCCCTAATTGTTCGTCGGAGCGTGCGTTGGAACAGAAAAAGCAGATCATGAAAATGGAATATCTGGGGGATAAAAGCATTTTGATCCTTAGTATACCCTGGGAAAAGGACGGCAAGGAATATGCGCTGGAGTTGGGACGGGATGTGACCAATTCCTTTAGTGTTTATGACGCTACCAGCGAAGACAGCAGTGAATTGCGCGAGCTGATCAGCAGCTACAGTGATCTGGCAGCCCGCGACTCCTTTACCGGACTGTATAATAAAGGCCATGCCAATAACCTGCTGCAGGAAATGTTCGACAGAAAAAGTACGGATCTAAAGCTGGCGTTGGCCTTGATCGACATTGACCATTTCAAGGAAGTTAATGACTGTTTTGGCCATTTATGCGGCGACGAGGTCATTCTCTATGTAGTCGCTAAGATCAATGAAATCAATAAAAGATGCGGCGGTTGGGCCGCCCGTATCGGTGGCGACGAATTTCTTCTGGCCAGTCCTTATGGTGATGCCGGTTGTGTCACAAACGTTTGCGAGCAGTTAATGGCAGAGATCGAAGGGCATAGCTTTAAAAAAGGTGATAAAGAGTATAAAATCGCTATTAGCTTTGGCGTGGCGGCCTATCAGCCTCAGGAAACGCTGGAGGAATTTTTGGAGCGTGTTGATATGAAGATGTACGAGCACAAAGCACTGAAAAAACAATAAAGATAGCACAAAAACGGCAGAGAAATTGCTCTGCCGTTTTTTATATGATGCCAGTCAGCAAAAAAACACCCGCGTCTTTAAAAAGAAGCGGGTGTCAGTTGATATTTTATCTCTTTGTATTCAATGTTATAGTTTAGGATTTAGCTAGTTCTGTTTCGTCTTCTTCGGCAGGGGCATGTTTAGGATTGAGGAAGTTGACGAAGACCCAGGCTAGCAAGGCACCGGAAATATTATGCCAGGCCGAGAAGATGGCACCGGGAACGGTTGCCATAGGCATAGCGGTAAAGTGCGCTTTGGCGAGGCCTGTAGCCAGACCAGAATTTTGCATGCCGACTTCGACGGAAAGGGCGATAGCTTTTTTCCAGCTCATACCAGTGATACGCGCCAGGATAAAGCCCAGCAGATAACCCAGACAATTATGGATGATAACTACCAGCAGGATGACGCCGGAGGTTTGGAGAATGTTGTTGCGGCTGACGGCAATAACGCCTGCGATGATCAGCGAGATGGCGATAGCGGAAACTGCAGGCAGATACTCGGTCGCATTCTCGGCCAGGGATGGCAGGAAGGATTTGACAGCCAAACCCAGGCAGATAGGTATGATAACGATTTGTACGATGCTCCAGAACATACTCATAGGATCAAAAGCGATCTTCTGCCCGATGAGCTGATAGGTAATGAGCGGAGTCAGGATCGGTGAGATCAGTGTGGAAACGCTGGTCATTGTTACGGATAAGGGCAGATCGCCTTTAGACATAAATGTGATGACATTAGAGGAGGTGCCGCCGGGGCAGGTACCTACCAAAACTACGCCGGCAGTCAGAGCCGGGTCAAGGTTAAAGGCCATGGACAGCAGAAAGGCTATCGAGGGCATAATAAGATATTGGGCGCAGACGCCGACAAAAACATCGATGGGTCGCTTTAAAACTAAAGCAAAATCGCGGAGGTTGAGTGTGGTGCCCATGCCGAACATGATAACGCCCAGCAAGGTACTCAAAACCGGAATGCCGCCAAGGTTGCCGACTACCCATTTAAAATTGTCCGGCGTGACCATACCCAGGATAAGAAATACGACAGCGATGATGCCGAAGTATTTGCCTATCAGCTGACAAAGTGTTTTCATTATATAAAACCTCTTTCCCTTAAATAAAAATAAAAAAAGTCTATCAGATCAACACCTGCGGTGTAGATTTTTGTGGGCGAAAAACGGCATGGAATTGGAAGTTTTTCTTTGATACTTCTAAACATTATAACAAAAAAATTTTAAAGATAAAAGAGTAAAGATAAAGTTTCATGAAATATTCGTTGTATGCTATAATAAAATTATTGTGAAATAAAGGAGTAGAAGCATTGTACACCATCAGGACAGATTACCGCGACGAAACCGTTATAGAAAAATCGCGCTTTATCTGCACGCTGAAAAAAGTTGCCAGCGAAGCGGAAGCACAGGATTTTATCAAGACGGTCAAAAAAGAGTTTTGGGATGCTACGCATAATTGCTCGGCCTATGTTATTGACGAATTGGCGCAAAGATCCAGCGATGACGGCGAGCCGTCCGGTACAGCAGGCTTGCCCATGCTGGAAGTGCTGCGTAAGAACGACTTGTGCGGCGTAGCGGCGGTTGTGACGCGATATTTTGGCGGCGTTAAGCTGGGTACAGGTGGTTTAGTACGGGCTTATAATGGCAGTGTTGCCAAAGCCATACAGGGCTGCGGACTGGCCCGGCGTATTTTGATGGGTACCTTTGCTTTGACTGCGGACGTAGCGGGCGCAGGCAAGCTTCTGAACATTATCTATCAACAGCAGCTTTTCTCAGTAGCTGGGGTAGAGTATGGTCAGCAGGCCCGTATTTTGCTGTATATGCAAGAGGAGCAGCAGGAGGAGGCCGAACGGTGGCTGACTGAGGCGCTTAATAATGCGACACAGCTGGAACAGGTAGGCAGCGAGTATGTGGAAGTGCCGCTAGTGTGGGGCAAAGAATAGGTTTATAAGGTGATAAACCAAAACAGACAATGCCGTGGCATTGTCTGTTTTGGTTTTTTAGCTGCGTATTAAAAAGTCCAGCGTGCGCCGGCGTTCCACTGCCAGTTTTTTGTAAAATCACTGCCAGCACTGCGTTCTACATCAAAATAGATATGATTGTTGGAGCCTGTCTTAAAGGCCGCGCCGATACCGTATTCAAACCAAGTATCATCAAAACTGTCGTTTACTGTTAACGCACCTTTGCCATCGTGCATGGTCACATCGTAACCGCCGCCGAACTCGTGCAGCAGATTAGCTTTGGCATAAATAATCCCCTTGCTGCCAACGTCTTTGCCAATGTTGAATCCGATGCGGCCAACGGCGCTTTTGATACCGCTTTGACTTACCTGGACACCGTTACTTGCAGTGTAGTTATCTCCGCCCAGGTAACCCAGAGTGAACTGCGCCTGCGGTTCAATATACCAGCCGTTTTGCAGAGCGTTTTTACGGCCGTATTCAGCGCTCAGTGATAGACCGGTATTATTAAAATCACCGGTGATCTTCTGGCTGTTGGTGTCGTAAACGGAAAAATCATTGTCCATAGTGCTGATTTTAAAGACCAGGTCCAGATAATGTCCTTTATTGCCTATCTCGGTATTATAGAAGCTGATCGCCTTATTGCTGTTGTCGCCGCTGCCGCTGCTGTAACTGCTGTTGCCATCAGTATAGCTGAGTGCCGCGCCCTGATAACGTTTTAACTCAGCGGTATCTTTAGTCAGTTCATCGTAGCCCAGCTCATAAGCCGTATATTTATTTTCAAAGCCAAATTTGCCGTTGCGTTCTATTTTACTGCCCTGCATGCGGAACCATGCGCCTTTTGCATCTTCACCGTTATGACGCAGCTCGCCCATACGCTGCAGTAGCTTATCATTTTCCGTCCGCCAGGTGTGGTAGTTGAGCGAGGATGACGCAAGCACAGTATCGACGCTGGTAGTCGGGTTATCTGTATTTTCAACTTTTTTCAGATACCAGTCAATAGTATAATTGCCGCTGATATCAGCAGTAGCCTTTGAGTCCAGTTCATAGCGTTTCCAGTACAGGGTGCCTTCGCCGTCTTTGGCTAAAAAGGTGCCGTTATTATTTTTTACAGTGGCCAATACAGTACCCACACCTTCATCACCTACAGGGGTGTAACCGTTGATTTCATATAGATCAAGATATTGTGTGCCGCTGAAATTATTGTCAACATAGATTTTATCGCTGTTAGCAGTATTTCTACTAGCGTCGATATCCATTTTTATAATTCCGTCACCACCGCTTAGGTTTTTGGTAGTCAGTGTGCTGAAGGCGTTTTTATCGGCTGTCATATCAATAATTCCGCCTTCAGAAAGCAGATTTGTTGTTTTAGAGCTTTTGGTCATGCTCCAAAGCGCCTTGTCAGTAAGCCCTAGATCGGCAGTGGCAGCATTTGCGTGGTCAATATAGCCCGTTAAAGATGATTCCAGACCGTTAAGCTTAAGGAGGATCTTTCCTGTACCATTGGCTGAAATACGGCCAACCACGGTGTTTTTAACTTTTGCGTCAGCTTTATTGACTTCGATCGTACCGCCAGTTTTAGTATACAGGGCATAGGCAGAGTCGGAATTTAAAGATTTGGCTTCTATATGGCTGCTGCCGCTGATGGAAGTGTAGCCATCGGTGCTATTCTGAACAGAAACAGCATAGGCTGCGCCTAAATCTTTGTTTTCGGCAAGGATATTGTTTTGGGCTGCTGCAAGATAAATAGAGCCGCCCAAACTACTGTAAGTATTATTTTTATCATTGCAGACACCGTAGGCAGATTGAGAGTGACTAGTGTTAGTAGCGGTAACGTTCAAGACTGCGCCGCCAATTTTAATTTCGCCGTTAGCACTGCTCTGTAAACCATAACTGCTGGCGTTTTTAGCATTAACTGTTATGAAGGTGGCTCCTTCACTGCTGTTCTGATTGATGTAGGCATTGCCGGCTTTTTGTGCTTCATCTGAACCACTTGGTTCCAAACGAAGACCATAGCTGTTTGCGGAACCGGTAGAAGTAACGTTGATAGCAGTATTGTGTGAAGTTATGTTCAGATCGGCGTTGCCGGTCATGAAAACACCAATATTTTTAGTATTGGACGCTGCAGTATCAGTTATCGTATTGATCACGATATTTTTATGATTATCAAATAATATATCCCTTGCACTCCAGATACCTGCTACATAACTGGAATTTTTCCCTGTTTGTAAGTTTGCTTCTATTGTAGTGCTATTTCCTGTAAACTCCATGGCGTTACCAGCAATAGCACTGTCGGCATCCGCTCTGATACCGCTCATATAAGGCGTATCTTTGCCGCCTGTCACTTTTATATTATTGTCACCATTTAAGGTTATTTTTCCGCCTCTGTTTGTCAAAAGGCCATAACCCTGTTTGCCTGATTCAACAATAACATTTAAATTACCATTTACACTTATAGCGCCGCCATTATCTGCAGTCATGCCTGAGGCATCAAGTTTATTTTTTACATTTGATTTTGCGTGTATAAATGTGTTTTCTGTATTGAGTATTACTGTTCCGCCTGACTTTGCGTAAATACCTGTAGAGAAACTTTTTTCTGTCGTCGTATTAGACCCGTTATAATTCTTTTGCGTAGTATTAATTATCAGCTCACTGCCATTCATAGTTATGGTCTCGCTGCTGCGGACTGCTTCAATAACGTGATTTGAGTAACTGTTGCGGTCATCGGGTTCTGCTATATCAAATTGTAGCTTGTTGAATTTCACTTCTACGTTCTGACCATCTGTTGTAATTATTCCATTTACATTCCAATCTTGGGTAATGGTTGACTGGCTGTTCGCTAAACTAGCACCTTGGATATGTTGTTCGTCGACGCCAGTGTAATCCTGACTGGTTGTAAACGGATCGTCGGCAGTTGTAATCGTTATGGTATCCTTAGTCGGTTCCGTCGCATAAACAATCCCGTTGGTCAGCAGGGCAGAAGCGCCAAGGCTCAGCAGTAAACCTAAAGTGATGTTTTTTCTAATGCTCTTTTTCAAAACTCCATCTCCTTGTGAATTTAGTTTAAAAATACTAACCAAATAAAATATTAATTAAAATTATAGCACTTTCGCCCCCCCCCACAAGACTGTTCCGATTTTTTTTGCTATTAAAAGAATAGGTATAATTTAAATGCTAATAGTAATAAGCGACAAAAAACACCGCCGCTCAAAGTTACAGAGCGACGGTGTCGATGCTTGTATATATTGTTGTGTGGGATAGCATCTGTCAAGAAGCGTGATAATAAATAAAGCAGCCCGTCCGCATTAATGCGGACTGCTTAGAACCAAAGAAAATGGACATTGAATAAAAAAGCCTCCGATCGTAGAATAGAAACTACGATTGGAGGTTTTTCAATGTCAGGGAAAAAGGGAATGCCACGCTACAGTGAAGAAATGAAGAATAAAATCATAGCAGAGCATAAGGCAGGTATGAGTATTAATGGTCTTAGCCGAACATACGGAATTAGCCGCTATTCTATCCAAAGCTGGTGTGGATTGCGCCCAGAAGTAGAACTTCGCCACGCAACGCCACTTACCAAAGGTCGTCCTGTAAAACAACCGAAAACACAAGAACAAGTTATTAAACGGTTAAAAATGGAAAATGAGCTGCTGCGAAATTTTATATCAGCCGTTGGAAGGAAGTGAAGCCAAGTTTAAAATATCGCCTAATAGAGCAGCACGCAGACAAGTATCCCATTGATGCAATGTGTAAGTTCTACGGCATATCCCGTAGCGGATACTATCGATATAAACAACACAAGGGGATACCATCCAGGGATACTTCCCTTGCAAGTATGATTGCAGAGTGTCAAAGCACTCGAGGAAGAATACACGGGTATCGCTATATACAGCTATGGTTGGAAAAGGTAAAGGGCATCTACAAAAATCCAAAAACTGTACTGCGCATTATGCGAAAGTATGGTCTACTTAGCGAGGTTAGACGAAAACGTTGGCGAAACTGCGGGCAATCTATTCACCGTTATGAGAATATTCTTGATCGCAACTTCGTCGCACAACAGCCAAACAAAAAATGGGTTACCGATATTTCCTATATCCCCACAACGCAGGGGTTTCAATACACCTCACAAGCATACTTTACCCTAACACAAGAATATGGCATTACGCCCTCAATGTCAAGACGAGAAAATCCTTATGACAACGCTTTAGCTGAAAATTTCTTCTCCATGCTTAAAACAGAATGTATCTCAAGACAGAAAATCCACACTTTTGAGCAAGCACAACAACTCATTGATGATTACATCCATTTTTACAATTTTGAACGGTACCAATTAAAATACCGTCTTACTCCATTCGAAAAACGGAGTAAGACGGCATAATACTTAGATATTCTACGATATGCTTTTCTTTTTTCTGTCTATTTTCTCTACAGCACTTCAGACGGGCGCTGCGGTTACAGCATTTTCTTTAATTCTGCGGTATTTTCGACAATAGTGACGTCGTGGGCGCGCATTTCTTCGAGTGCCGCCGCAACTGTATCGGGAGCGATCCCGCGGCAGGCGGCAAGGTTCAGGATGACCTCGAAACCTGCGGCACGTAATTGCAAAACAGTATTTTTTACGCAGTAGTCAGTAGCCAGGCCGCCGCAAATCACTGTAGTGATGCCATGTTCACGCAGATACTCGATCGCTCCGGTAGAAAGTGTGTTGGCTAAATCATGGTAACAGGCCCCATAGGGATGTTTGTCTATTTCAATACCTTTGTAGACTTGAAAATCATAGGAGTGTGGGTCAAGACCCTCGATAAATTCAAATCCTTTGGTACCAACAATGGCATGAGCCGGCCAGTATACATCAACATCGGGGTAGCCGCTGACAGGGGTGAGCACAGGATGCCCGCTGCCTGCGATCCAGACAGCCTGTGGGGAATGGGCGTCGCGTGAACCGATACGCAGCGAGGCAAAAGCTGCCTGAGCATTAAGTTCGCCGACGATCTGATCGCCTTCGGCCACGGGCAGTTCATCAGGACAGACAGGGGTAAAGGTATTTTGAGCGTCGATATCGAACGCGGCGATTTTATTTTTAGCGGGCAGTTTAGTAAGCATGAAATTACCTCCTTCAAATATGGCTATTACCAGTATTATACTCCATTTTAGTCTGGCGCACAGAATTTTCTTATATTAAAGAAGCTGGTTGCAGCTGTGCTTGACAAGGCATATAAATCGAGGTAAGATGTGAATATGAAATTCAATTTCAAATTGAATGATTTGGAGCGAGTAAGATGAAAAAACGCAATCCTTATAAAACGGCTCAGCAGGAAGCGATGCTGCAATATTTTTTAGATGACAAAAATAATTTTTTGACTGTAAAAACTTTGCTGGCCAGCCTGCAGGAACTAAATATTGATATTGGGAAAACAACGGTCTACCGGTTTTTAGAGCGGCAGGCTTTGGAAGGCGCGGTCATCAAGATCTATCCCGTGGACGGCAGCGGCACGCAATATTGGCGGGTGCCTTTTCCTCAGGCTAATCTAAGGGGCAAACTGGTTTGCCTGAAATGCCGGCGGGTCATCCCGTTGATCTGCGAACATTTAGATATGTTTTCGGAACATGTTCTGGAAAAACATAAATTTAACTTAAGCCTGCAGCACAGCGTTTTATATGGTTATTGCGAAGACTGCGATAACTGACGCCGGGGCAGAAAGAGGTGGAACGCAAACGAAGCTTGGAAAATTACGAATAAAGCGGTAACATTGGAGAAGAATGTAAGCCACTGCTTAAGAATATATTTTAAATGCAGGACAGGAGTGAGGATCGAAGATGAAAAAGTTTTTACTGTTGACGTTAAGCGTTGTGCTGCTGCTGGCAGTGGGCTGCGGCAATGAAACGAAAAAAGAAGCAGGAGGTAGGTTGCCAGTGGTGGCCAGCTTTTACCCGATGGCAGATTTTACCCGTCAGGTAGGCGGTGAGCTTGTGCAGGTGGATACCTTGATCGCCGACGGCGTAGAGCCACATGATTGGGAGCCAACGGCCAAGGATCTGACGAAACTGGGAGCGGCGAAGCTGTTTGTGTATAACGGTGGCGTCGAACCGTGGGCCCAGCCAGCGCTGGAAGCTGTGAAGGATAAAAAGGTGGCCAGCGTGGAAGCGGGCAAAGGCTTGTTTGATGAAGGTGTCACCCATGTAGACCCCCATGTGTGGCTGAGCCCGCGTAAAGCGGTGCTGGAGGTAACGGCTATCACCAATGCGCTGGTGCAGGCCGATCCGCAGCAGGCTACTGCTTATAAGAAAAACAGCGAAGCCTTCCAAGCTAAGCTGATGGAACTGGATAAACGCTTAACGGCTGTGGCTGCAGCAGCACCGCAGAAAATGTTTGTCACGACCCACGCTGCTTTTGGGCATTTAGCTGCCGATTATGGTTTGGAGCAGGTGTCGATCATGGGGATTTCGCCTGATGCGGAGCCGACACCTGCTGATTTGAAGCGGCTGATCGATACGATCAAGGAAAAACAGGTAAAGTATGTGTTCTTTGAAACCTTGGTTAGCCCCAGGGTAGCACAGACCGTGGCAGAAGCCGCAGGGGCAGAGATTTTAGTGCTGGACCCACTGGAGGGCTTGAGTGAAACAGGCCGCAAAAACGGCGACGACTATTTAAAAATCATGGCGCGTAATATCGACAATCTGGAGCAGGCATTAGGCGCTAAATAAACGGTGGATTATGGAAAATATCATCAAAATAGACAAATTAGGCTATAATTATGGCGAAGGCTGGATAATGCATGACCTGTCCGTCGAGATCGCCCAGGGCGATTTTGTAGCGGTCATCGGCCCTAACGGTGCCGGTAAAAGTACTTTGCTGCGTCTGCTGGCCGGAATTTTGCAGCCGACGGCGGGAACGATAGAGTTGTACGGCACACCGCTGCCGCAGTTTGGCGGTTGGGAAAAACTGGGCTATGTGCCGCAGAACCCTGCCAAGCAGCACCGCGATTTTCCGATCAGTGTTAAAGAAGTCATTGAGTTGGGGCTGTTATGTGGCAGCAGCATGTTCCAAAAAATTTCTCGCGGTGGCAAAAAGCGTGTGGAAACAGCACTGGAACGGTTTTATTTGCAGGAATTGGCCTATCGCAAGATCGGCGAGCTGTCAGGCGGGCAGCAGCAGCGTGTGTTTTTGGCTCGCGCTATGGTGCGCCAGCCCGAACTTTTGCTGCTGGACGAACCGGCAACGGGAGTGGACCCCGACGCTAAAATCGAATTGTACAGAATGCTTAAAGACATCAACCGGGAGCTGGGCGTGACGATCGTCATGGTTTCCCACGATTTGGAACTGGCGGCAGAAGTGGCGCATAACGCTCTGTGCCTGGATCACGATGTCTGCTTCTGGGGCGATGTGCAGGAAGCGCTTGTGCACCGTCATAAGCACGGCTACTTTTATAGATAGAAGGTACGGATATGTTAGAAATGTTTGAAACGGAATTTATGCAGCGGGCCTGGCTGGCAGGGCTGATCGTCGCGGTGATCTGTCCGCTGATCGGCAGCTTTTTAGTGCTGCGGCGGCAGTCGATGATCGGCGATGGTTTGGGGCATATCGCCTTTGCCGGGGTGGCCGGTGGCGCGTTGATGGGCTGGCAGCCCGTTTTGAGTGCGGCGGCCGTTACGGTCATTGGGGCGCTCGTCATCGAATGGGTGCGAACCAGGTTGGCGGCTTTTTCAGAGATGATCCTGGCGATCTTTTTTTACAGCGGCATAGGTTTGGCTGTGGTATTTACCAGCATGAACCGGATGGGCGGCTTCAACTTGAGCAGTATTTTGTTTGGCAGCCTGATGACCATCAGCAGCAGTGATCTGTGGATCGTAGCGGGACTGGGCGTGTTTGCCTGCATTTTTGTAGTGATTTTTTACCGACCCCTGCAATATCTTACTTTTGATGAAACATCGGCGCGGGTCGCAGGCTTGCCTGCTGACCGCCTCAATATGTGGCTGGCCGTGCTGACGGCGCTGACGGTAGCACTGTCCATGCGCATCGTGGGTTTACTTTTGGTTTCGGCCATGATGGTCATCCCCGTTGCCTGCGCGTTGCAGACGGCCCGCAGCTTTGCTGGGACTATCTACGGCGGCATCGTGTACGGGCTGGTGATCGTTTCCGGCGGGCTGACTCTGTCTTATTATGCCAATTTGGCTCCCGGTGGCACTATCGTGCTGACGGGTACCTGTATGTTTATTTTAAGCTGTCTGTTTGGCAAACGCTTTTATCAGCGGCCCACACCCCAGGAACTGCAAACGGCAGAATGCAAGATTTGCAGCTGTCGTAAAGGGGGCGCTGCCGATGAAGGTTGACCTGCATATCCACAGCACGGCTTCCGACGGCACCTGGACCTCCGGTGAGGTGGTGGCTGCGGCCGTTGCGGCCGGCTTGGGTGCCATCGCCGTTACCGATCACGACAGCGTGGCCAATGTGGCGGCGACACATGAACTGGCCGTCGCAGCAGGATTAAAATTTATTCCCGGTGCGGAGATCTGTTCGACGAAAGACGAGTTCTGTTTTCATATCCTGGGTTATGGTATCGATGTCACAAACAAACGGCTACTGGATTTATTGGAGCATAATGAGCGGCTTTTGAACAGCAAGGATGATGAAAGCATAAAAATGTTGGTCGAACGAGGCTGGCCGCTGGATTTTGAAGAGTTTTTGCGGTATGATTATGATAGAAGACGCGGAGGCTGGAAGGCGTTGGCCTTTTTACAGGACAAAGGACTCTGCGGCGATGTCAATGATTTTTTCAGCAGGATATTTACCAAAGAACATGATCTTGCTTTTCCGACTTTTCCAAGTATCAAAGAAGTTGTAGACGCTATTCACGGCGCCGGTGGAGTGGCTCTTTGCGCCCATGCGGCCAGCAGCTTTCACGGTCCGGGGCTGGCGGCGACACTTTTAGAGTTGGCGAAGGAAGATTTTGACGGGTTCGAATGTTATCACTCGGGGCACAGCAAAGCTGATACGGCGGCACTGCTCACTTATTGCCGGCAGCATCAGCTTCTCATCAGCGGCGGCAGCGACTGCCACGGCACCTTTGTACCGTCACGGCCCCTGGGCCGGCCCGCTATCGACAGCAGCGACCTGTATTTACCGGGATTGTTATAAGGGAGGAATGGAATATGACTAAGGCCAAGGTTTATTTCTCAGATATGCGCACCAGATACGGCGGGTTGAGCCTGCCGCAGAAGTTGGGCAAATTGATCGAAGCAGCTGGTATTGGAGAGATCGATTTTCAAAACAAATTTGCAGCCATCAAGATCCATTTCGGCGAGCCGGGCAACTTATCCTTTTTAAGACCCAACTATGCCAAAGTGGTCGTCGATGCTATCAACGCTAAGGGTGGTCGTCCGTTTTTGACTGACTGCAATACTTTATATGTAGGCCGCCGCAAACATGCGCTGGAACACATTACAGCGGCGTACGAAAATGGCTTCAGCCCCTTTTCTACTGGCTGCCATATTATTATCGCCGATGGTTTGAAAGGCACGGACGAGGCCTATGTGGCAGTTCCCCATGGGGAGCTGGTCCAAGAAGCTAAAATCGGCAAGGCTCTGATGGATGCCGATATCGTTATCACCCTCAACCATTTTAAGGGCCATGAGGCCACGGGTTTCGGCGGCGCTATCAAAAATATTGGTATGGGTGGCGGCTCGCGTGCTGGCAAAATGGAAATGCACCACGACGGCAAGCCCCATATCAGCGAACGTAAATGTATCGGTTGCGGTGCCTGTGTGCGTATATGCGCTCATGGTGCGCCTATCATCGAAAATAAAAAAGCCCATATCGACATGGATAAATGTGTCGGCTGCGGCCGCTGCATCGGTGCTTGTCCTATGGATGCTGTTAAACCTTCTGCTGACGGTTCCAGCATGGAAGCCCTCAATAAAAAGATGGCTGAATATGCCTGGGCTATTTTGCACGGCAGACCGCATTTCCATATCAGCCTGATCGTCGATGTATCGCCTTACTGCGATTGCCATGCCGAAAACGATGCGCCCGTAGTGCCGAATATCGGCATGCTGGCTTCCTTCGACCCGGTTGCACTGGATCAGGCCTGCGCCGATCTGGTCAATGCAGCACCAGTTATGGCCAATTCGCTATTGGACGACCATTTGCAAGCCGACCCGGCAGGTTGCAAGGGACACGACCATTTCCACAACCTGACGTCGGAATCTGAATGGAAAACCTGCCTGGAGCATGCTGAAAAATTGGGTATGGGTACCAGAGAATATGAATTGGTAACTGTAAAATAAGGAGCTGAGCAGCAATGATCGTAACTACTACCCCATCTGTCGAAGGTAGAAAAATCGTGGCCTATAAAGGCATCGTGTTTGGTGAAGTCGTTTCCGGTGTCAACTTTATCAAAGATATGTTTTCCAGTATCACCGATATTATTGGCGGCCGCAGCGGTACCTATGAAAAAGAATTGCAGGAAGCCCGCGAAAAAGCCCTGGCTGAAATGGCCGAGCGCGCGGCAAAATTGGGCGCGGATGCTGTTATCGGCGTCGACGTCGATTATGAAGTATTGGGTGAAAACAACGGTATGCTGATGGTCAGTGTATCGGGCACAGCTGTGAAGCTGGACTGAAGTATAAAGTAAAAAAGCACCGCCAAACGGCGGTGCTTTTTATGTCTCAGATTTTTTCTTGGATTTAGCTTTCGGTATTTTGGGTGCCGTCAGTTCAAAGCTGTGGGCGATCATGGCGAATAGTTCGCTTTTAGGCACGCTGCCAACTTCAACGGTGTTCCAATGTTCCTTGTTCATATGCCAGGCCGGGTAAACGCCAGCGTAAGTTTTACGCAGAAATTCGGATTTTACCGGATCGCATTTTAAATTGATACACAGCTTGCCTTGAAGATGCATAATACAGGCAAACCATTTACCACCACCCGGGTGGCGCATAATAGTGAGATCATTATCGGCAAAAGGGTAATCTTCAACAGCGTTATGATAAGTGAGGCAATGGGCGATCAAAGCCTTTTTCTCCATGGCGGCACCTGCTTTCTAAGCTTCTTGCTATTTATATTATATAACAGAAAGTGTAGCGCAAGGTAGCAGTTTGAAGCTAAGCAGCGAATTATTTTTCGACAAGGAACGCCAGCGTAGGGTTGGCTGCGCTATAAGTACTGCCTGATACGTCGCCGTATAAGGCAATAGTCCTAAAGCCTGCTGCCGTAGTTTCTTTTTCCAGCTTATCAGGTGTGAAATAGGTATTCCAGATATAGAAAGCATCGGAGCGTGTGTCGGTAACGATAACATATTGTTCCAAAGTCACATGCTCAGGATATTTGACGCAGTTTTTGATTTCCAGATAGGGTTCGGCCCGCCAAAAGCCGCCTAACGGGAAGTGTTCCCAGGTTCGTGCTTCGGTAAAAGCCTGGAATTTGGCCAGCGAAAAAACATCAAGCAGTAAACGGCCGCCGGGTTTTAAGGCCTGATAGATTTTTTGCAGGATCAGTGCCCGATTTGCGGTGCTTAAGGCTCCGTAATCGCAGTAAATAAAAGTCGCCAGGTCAAAAGCAGAGTAAAAATCCATGGTCAAATAGTCCTGGTAGTGGTAGTCGATGGCCAGTGTCTGCTTTTGGGCAGACTGTTTGGCGTAGGCTATGGAACGCTTGGAAAAATCAATGCCGGTGACCTGATAACCAAGGCTGCAAAACCGCTCCGTATAAAGTCCGGGTCCGCAGCCGACATCTAAAAGTTGTGGAAATTGACGCGGCGGCAGGTTGTTTTTGATCCAGTCAGCCGAAGCGTCGATAAAAGTAAACTTGCGGCTGGCGCCCTCAAAGTTTTTATCAAGATGGGCTGCCAGCATTTGCTGGGAAATATGCTCTTCATCCCAAAAGTTGGTGGCGCTGGGCTTGTACAGCGGTGGCAGTTGCAGAGCGTTGATAAAAGTGTTGAACATTAAACTTCCTCCTTTGGTGCAAATAAAAAAGTCGTAGATTTTACTCTACGACTAATCTTAACAGTGCTGAAGTTAGATTGGCAGTAAAATAAAATCAAATAATAAACAGCGGAAATAAACTGCCGTGGCAGTGGACCTCTGCTATTGAATTTATTTTAACTGCACTTTTCCAATCATAGCCATACAGCTGATTGTGCGGCATCGGCTATGATGAATGTCATCATCCTGTTCTAAAATTATTGGTTTATTTACCGGTCAATCTTTTGATGATTTCCTGATAAGCTTCTTCGACGCTACCCATATCGCGGCGGAAACGGTCTTTGTCCAGCTTTTCGTTGGTGTCCCAGTCCCATAGGCGGCTGGTATCGGGGGTGATCTCATCGGCGAGGATCACTTTGCCGTCGGCGTCGACGCCGAACTCCATTTTGAAATCGACCAAACGGATCTTCCGTTCAGCCAGGAAGGCGGTGAGGATCTCGTTGATCTTGAGTGCGTAAGCTTTCAGTTCGGCCACTTGTGCGTCGGTAGCGAAGCGGAAGCATTCGGCATAGTCGCCGTTGATCATGGGGTCGCCCAGGTCGTCGTTTTTATAGTAGAACTCGACCAGCGGACGGGCGAGGATATAGCCTTCTTCGACGCCCATTTTTTTAGCCAGGCTGCCAGCGGCGATGTTGCGGGTAACAACTTCCATGGGGATGATATCGACCTTTTTGCATAGTGCTTCGCGGTCGCTGAGTTTTTTGATTTGATGATGGGGGATACCATGCTTGCCCAGCAGATCAAAAAAGAAGCTGGTAATAGTGTTGTTCATGATGCCTTTATCGACGATAGTGCCTTTTTTGAGGCCGTTGAGCGCCGTAGCATCATCTTTATAATAGATGACGACTTCGTTAGGATTTTCGGTTTCAAAAACTTTTTTGGCTTTGCCTTCGTACAACATTTTTGCCATGGTTTGCAACCTGCTTTCTTTTAAATAAATTTATTAGTAGAGCCGGCGAATGTAAGGCACTCGTCGCCTGCTAAAGCAAAACTACTGCTTGGAGTACGTTTTTTACATTTTTTAGTTTAGCTTGTTTGATTTTGGTTGTCAATGATTTTCGGAACATTTAATACAAATTTTACTAGAAAAAGGCTATTTTAGGCAAATTTTCCGAACGTTCAAACAGAAAAAACGAAAAATATTTGCAAAAACTCTTTACAAATCAAAAAAAGTGATTTATAATCACAGCATAAACAACAGCGAAGTTGTGGGCCAAGGCCTAAATCCGCTGTTGTTTTTTTGTTTTATATTGTTTTATATCAAGCAAGGGGGAAGAATTATGAGTAACGTACCAAAAATGTTTGGCAGCCTGGTTTTTAACGAAACGGTGATGAAAGACCGTTTGCCGACAGCTACCTACAAAACCTTCAAAAACGCAGTCTTGAAAGGCGAAGCACTGGATATGCCTATCGCCAATATCATTGCCAACGCTATGAAGGATTGGGCTTTAGAGCATGGCGCCACCCATTTTACCCACTGGTTCCAGCCGATGACCGGCATCACCGCCGAAAAGCACGAGAGCTTTATTGCTCCTACTGCCGATGGCCGCGTTATCATGGATTTTTCAGGCAAAGAACTGATCCAGGGCGAGCCTGATGCGTCCAGTTTCCCTTCCGGTGGACTGCGCGCTACTTTTGAAGCCCGTGGCTACACTGCCTGGGACCCTACCTCTTATGCTTTTATTAAAGACGATTGCCTGTGTATCCCGACGGCATTTTGCTCCTATACCGGCGAAGTGCTTGATAAAAAAACGCCGCTGCTGCGTTCCATGTGTTGCGTCGACCACGCTGCCAGACGTATTTTGGCCCTGCTTGGACAAAATACCGAAAAAGTAGTAACAACAGTTGGCCCGGAACAGGAATACTTTTTGATCGATAAGGAAATGTGGCAGCAGCGTAAAGATTTGGTTTATGCAGGCCGCACCCTGTTTGGTGCTAAAATGCCTAAAGGGCAAGAAATGGACGACCATTACTTTGGCATTATCAAACCGAGGGTGCTGGCTTTTATGAAAGAGCTGGACGAAGAATTGTGGAAGCTGGGCGTACTGGCTAAAACCGAGCATAACGAGGTTGCTCCGGCGCAGCACGAGCTGGCACCGATCTTTACCACTACCAACGTCTCGTCGGACCACAACCAGTTGACCATGGAATTTATGAAGCGTATCGCCCTTCGTCATGGTCTGGTGTGTCTGCTGCACGAAAAACCTTTCGCAGGTGTAAATGGCAGCGGCAAGCACAACAACTGGTCTATCGCTACTGCTGAAGGCGACAATTTGCTGAGCCCCGGTCACGAGCCGCACAAAAATACCCGCTTCTTACTGTTTCTCGCAGCTATCATCAAAGCTGTTGACGAATATCAGGACCTGCTACGTGTCAGCGTAGCCAGCGCCGGCAACGACCATCGTTTAGGCGCCAACGAAGCACCGCCCGCGATCGTCTCTGTTTTCCTGGGCACAGAGCTTACCAATATCATGGAAGCTATCATCAAAGGGAAGAAATACGATCACGACGAGGAAGCTTTGCTCAAGCTGAGCGGAGAAGTGATACCTGCCCTGACGCAGGACAATACGGACAGAAACCGTACTTCACCGTTCGCTTTTACCGGCAACAAATTTGAGTTCAGAATGTTGGGCAGCGCCTTTTCTATCGCCGGCCCTAACATCGTGCTCAATACTATCGTTGCCGAAGCTTTGGATCAATTTGCTGATAAGTTAGAAAAAGCAGCCGATAAAGATGCTGCCATCAAGAAATTGATCAAAGAAACCTTTGCCAAGCATAGCCGTATCGTCTTTAACGGCAACGGTTATACGGACGCATGGGTCGAAGAGGCCAAATCGAGGGGGCTTCTCAATCTTAAATCTACTCCGGAAGCGCTGCCTTATATGGAAGCGAAAAAGAACATCGACCTGTTTGTCAAACACGGCATCTTCACCGAAGCCGAAGTTCGTTCCCGTGTAGAGATCCTGTTGGAAAACTACGTCAAAACTATCAACATCGAAGCTTTGACCATGCTGGATATGCTGCATAAGGATATCCTGCCGGGCGCAGCCGCTTATACCAACGATCTGCTGGGTAATGCGTCCGCTAAAAAAGCCCTGGGTATCAAAAACTGTTTTGAAGCTGATCTGGCGACCAAGCTTTCCGACCTGACCGCTAAAATGTACAATAGCGGCCAAAAACTGGCTAAAGGTCTGCAAGGCGCTGAAAAATGCGTCGATATGCAAGCAGAGGCCAACTACTATCACGATACCGTTTTAAAGGAAATGGAGATCCTGCGCAGCTATGCCGACGCTGCCGAAAATCTGATCGGTGAAGATTACCTGCCGTACCCAACCTACGGCAAGCTGTTGTACGGCGTTAATAACTAATTGCGCCGTCTGCATCAGCCAACAACGCGAAGAAGCGTATCCCGCAAGGGGTACGCTTCTTTTTTATTAAAAAATAGATATTTATGATTGGATTTGGAGGGGAAGTTATGGAAAAATATGTAACAGCGGACACGATTTGGGTGCTGATAGGCGCGTTTATGGTATTTTTTATGCAGCCTGGCTTTGCCATGGTAGAGACAGGTTTTACCAGAGCTAAAAATGCCGGCAACATCGTTATGAAAAACTTTATGGACCTGTGTCTGGGCTGTATCGTCTTTTGGGTAATTGGCTTCGGCCTGATGTTTGGTACGGATATTGGCGGACTCATCGGCACGCCCGACTTTTTTGTGCAGGGAGACTATAGCGGCACTTATCCGTCCTGGGCCTTCTTTATCTTCCAAACCGTTTTCTGTGCTACGGCGGCTACCATCGTTTCGGGTGCTATGGCCGAGCGCACAAAATTTTCGGTCTATTGTATGTATAGTATTTTGATCAGCGCGGTCATCTATCCCATCTCCGGCCATTGGATCTGGGGCGGCGGCTGGCTGGGCGCAATGGGCTTCCATGATTTTGCAGGCTCCACGGCCGTCCATATGGTCGGCGGTGTGGCGGCATTGGTAGGCGCCAAGATCCTTGGACCCCGTATTGGCAAATACAACGCGGACGGCAGTGTCAATGCGATCCCCGGCCACAGCCTGACACTGGGTGCCTTGGGCGTGTTCATCCTCTGGTTCGGCTGGTTCGGCTTCAATGGCGGCTCTACCGTGTGCGCAACTGGCGACGACGCGCTGGCTTCTATCGGCAGTATTTTTGTTACTACTAATATGGCCGCCGCTGCGGCTGCTACGGCGACCATGTTCCTGACCTGGCTGCGCTATGGCAAGCCCGATGTCTCTATGACCTTGAACGGAGCCTTGGCTGGTCTGGTAGCTATCACTGCTGGCTGCGACGCTGTCAGCGTGCCCGGTTCCTTCGTTATCGGTATTATTGCCGGTATCGTGGTAGTGTTTGCCGTCGAATTTTTCGACCAGTCTTTAAAAATCGACGACCCTGTCGGCGCGATCTCCGTCCACGGCGTCTGCGGTGCTTTAGGCACCATTTTAGTAGGCGTGTTCGCTGTTGATGGCGGTTTGCTTTATGGCGGCGGCAGCGCAATGCTTATCACCCAAACGACTGGCGTTATTGCCGTCGCTGCTTATATCGCCATCGTGATGACTATCGTGTTCCAAATCATTGATAAAACTATCGGCCTGCGGGTCAGCGCCCGTGAAGAAATCGCCGGGCTGGATATGGAAGAACATGGACTGGCCAGCTGTTACGCCGACTTTATGCCGGCTCTGGAAGATTTCCACGGCGCTGTCAGCCCGTCAGAAGCCGCAGCCGCAGTTACTGTTACCCATGTTACTACCGCCGCTCCGGCAGCAACCCGAGTTGACGGCGCTCACAAAATGAGTAAAGTGGTCATCATTACTTCGCAGCTGCGTTTTGAAGCCTTAAAGGAAGCGCTCGACAACCTGGGCATCACAGGGATGACGGTGACCAAGGTTTTGGGTTACGGCCTGCAAAAGGGCAACACTGAATATTACCGTGGCGCCGAAGTCAGCGTGCACCTGCTGCCGAAGGTGAAAGTTGAATTGATAGTTGCGGCCGTACCTGTAGCCGATGTAGTAGCAGTAGCTAAAAAAGTGCTTTACACGGGTAAATATGGCGACGGCAAAATCTTCATCTATGATGTGGAAAATGTGGTCAAGATCCGCACCGGTGAAGAAGGCTATGCCGCATTGCAGGATAAACCGACCGAAGAATAACAAAGAAGATTAAAATAAAACTGCTGCCACCGGCCAATAACGACGCTGCTATCTTTAGAAGCAGCGTCGTTATTATCTGCGGTGACGGGATAATATTTCTCAACTAATGTAATTGATAATAATTATTAAAAACTTTGACCGTGGCGCCTTTCTATGGTATAGTTGACGTAACAACAATAGTTGCTGAAAACAGCTTTGGCGATCAGTTGATTTTGAGAAGACAGGAGTTGAAAGTTATGTTGTATACCGTTGAAGACGCGATCCAGATTTTTCACGCTAAATCCTCGACCCTGGAGTTTTTTACCGCGAAGGTTCCCAAGTCTGCCTGGCAGGGTATTCGCAAAGAAGATATCGAACCGGCTAAG
>OGZE01000490.1_pt1 | contig 29985 bp, 34 predicted proteins | sample 1576731 | NCBI WGS metagenome assembly OGZE01 (sample SAMEA3541503, study PRJEB24748) | human gut metagenome | biome: human gut; feature: human-associated habitat; material: faeces | place: China | collected 2012 | reverse complement strand
TAATATGAAATATCAGTATAGAAGCAGATCATTTTGGTGTAGAGGATACTATGTAGATACAGTAGGAAAGAATACAAAAAAGATCAATGAGTATATAACGAATCAAATACAAGAAGATAGAATGTCTGAACAAATGCGAATGGAATTTAACGACCCTTTTAAGGGTAGATAAGCGACAGTAAGCAAGTGTCAGGCCAGCAGAGGCCTAGGGGGCTTAAGCGAGATGCTGAGCCCTATGGGCGATGAAAGCAAAACCACCAGATTTTCTGGTGGATTACTTTTTTTCTATACATATGTGGTGTTATCTGTTCATGCTTTTTAAAGATACGTATAAAAGTTTCAGGATTTTGATAACCAATTTCTTCAGCGATTTGAGCAATTGAAAAAGACGTATTTAATAGAAGTTGTTTACTTATTTGTATTTTGATTTGTGTTAATAAAGTATGATAAGAATAGCCGGTTGTTTCTTTGATCCATTTTGAACAATACGGGATAGAGTAATGAAAATATTGGCTTATTTGTGATAAAGTGATGTTTTTATAATGTTTTGATATATATTGAATAATTTGTGTACCTTCATTATTTTTAAATGAAGAAGCATATTCTATTTTATCTTGATACTTTCTAGTAATATAAGCAAGCAATAAAGAAAATAAACTACATAATATACGATTTGAATAATGGTCGTTGATTTGATTTTCTTCAAACATTTGTAAGATTGAATTTTGTATTTGAAAATCTTGATGACTATGAAAATGAATATAATCTATTTTATTTTTTGTATATAGATTGTTTAAAAAGAAATTTGCAATGTCACTTTTATCTCTTACATAATTAGAAAAAGCTTCTAAAAAAGTACTTGTTTTCACTAGAATATTTAATAGGATTGTTTCATCATCGAATACTTGAATACCATGTTTTACTTGAGGAGCAAGTAAAAAGAGATTTCCCTCTTCTAATAAAATTTCTTTTTGTTCAACAATTTGTTTTGTATGACCTTTTAAAACATAAATAATTTCAAAATAATCATGAAAATGATAAAAATAGGGTGTATAACGAGGATGTTTAATGATTGTAATATTTTGATGGCTGTTGAAAAAGTCTTGTTCTAAACTATGTTTTTGAAGAGTTTCAGGATAAAGAACAAGATTTAGATTTTCTAGGTCATGTTGATATTTTTCTTTAAATTGTTTAATGTTACGAGTTGTTTTGTCTAAATAATAATATTCTCTAAGGAGAAGTTCATCTTGATCAAATTTTATAAGTTGTTGAATCATATTTATCACCTTATTTATTATACATTAAAATTAATCAATATAATTGATTAATTTTAATCATTGTCTTTTTTTGTGGAAAAATTAAAATGATGATGAGGTGAAATAAATGAATAAAAAAACAATCTTAAAAATAGCTTTACTGAGTTGTTGTTTAATTACTGCAAGCCAAAATGCGATTGCAGGAAATATTCCAGAAATAGCAAAATCATTTAAAGATGTATCACTATCAACAATTGAATTAATGACAACAATTCCTTCATTGTTTGTTATGTTAGCTATCTTATTTAATAATTATTTATTAAAGAAAATAGATCATAAAACAGCTTTACTTATTGGACTATTTCTATGTGGAATAGGTGGTATTGTTCCTTATTTTATCAATGAAATCTATATAATGATTATTTTAAGAGCAATCTTTGGTTTTGGCGTAGGAATGATTAATGCTAATTTATTAATTATGATCGTTAGTTTATTTAAAGGAAAAGAAAGAAGTCAAATGATAGGTTTACAAGGATCGATTGGTGGATTTGGAAGTTTTGTTACAACGTATCTAGCAGGAATGCTATTGATCTATGGTTGGCATGTTTCTTTTCTTGTTTATTTACTAGCGTTTATTATCTTTTTATTTGTATTTGTGTTTGTTCCTAAGCAACATGAAGAATTAGAAAACAAGAAAGAACAAAAGCTTAATATAAACCTAAAAACAATTATTTATTATTCAATATTTTCTTTTGTTTCCGTTAATCTTGCAACTTTTTTTATCATTAAATGTTCTTCACTTATTACGATGAATCATTATGGAAGTGTAAGAGATGGTTCAACACTTGTTATGTTGACATCCATTGGTTCATTACTTTCAGGAGCAATGTATGGCTCTATTTATAATAAATTAAATGATACAGCATTAATTGTATTTTATCTTATGAGTGCCATTGCTTTTGTTTTAGTAGGAACAATAAATCATTTATATATTGCTTATATTTCAGCCTTTCTACTTGGCTATGGCTATCTAGCGTTTGTTCCCTTCTTACAAGAAAAAGTGGCTATCTTTGGTAGTACAGGAACAACAACATTATTAATCTTACAAAGTTTAGGTTCCTTTATTACGCCTTATTATGGTGTTTTACTAAATAACATTACATCTTCATTAAATATACAATTTATCATTACAGGATGCTTATACATCTTATTAATTAGTATTTATCTATTTACAAAAAAGAGGATCAATTTGGGCAAGTCCCATAAGGAAGTAATTTCTATGTAAGGTTCGGTGCAATCTCTAAAGAGGTTGCACCGTTTCTTTATTATGCTACAAAACGATATTCGTGTGGATTTTTACGGATTTCTTCCATCATTATAATGATTTCATCTTCGGTTGGAATTTTAAACATTCCGACCGCTGTAAAGTAAATATCCACTTTTACATAACAATGACCGCTTGATTTATCGTTGTTGTGGACCTCAATGCGCTCAATTAGAGAATTGACCAGAGTGGGGGTTAGTTTCTTAATATCTGTCATTTCACGAAAGGTACGGAGCAGTAATCTCAAGTCGAGACTTTTTTGTTCGGCTTTGTCTAAAACCGCTTGAGCTTCGGATACAGTAATTGCAAGTTCTTTTTGTTCTTTTTCATATTTTGAAACTCGTCTTTCGTAAACATCATCTGACAATCTTCCAAAAGTATTATCCTCGTAAAGTTTATCCATCAAGCGTTCCAATTCTTCAAGTCTTCGCTTGCCGTACTCAACCGTTTCCTGCATTTTTTTAAATTCAGCTTTACGAATCGCCTTGTTTTTCATTGCTATCATATAAAGAAAGACGGGTTCATGACAGCGAACAAAATCAGCAAAGTCGCTGATAGCTTCCATTACAATTTTTTCAAGTACTACATTTCGGATATAGTGAACTTTACAAGTACCTCTGCCGGATTTATAGTTGGAGCAACAATAAAATTCTTGATTTGTATTCAAACTTTTAGCAGAGCAAAAATAAAGTTTCGCACCACAATCAGGACAAAAAACAAGACCTGAAAATAGACTTTGCCGTCCTGTCGCAGCAGGACGGCGCTTATTTTTGCGAAGCTCTTGTACCCTTAGACAATCCTCCTCCGGGATAATCGGTTCCTGCATATTAGGAATAATCTGCTGTTCTTCGATAGGGTTATAAATGACCTTGTGAACCTTGTAACTGACAGTAGTAGATTTGAAATTAACCGCACATCCCGTATATTGTCTATTTTCAAGAATGTGTACTATAGTTTTCTGATCCCACGCACATGGATTTAGCGGTATCTTTTGAGAGTGTTTTCTACCGACAGATTCATAATAAGCAGATGGAATTAAAATATTTTCTTTTTCCAACTGTCTTGCGATTTGTGACGGCCCTCTTCCGCCAAGCGCTAAGGCAAATATTTTACGCACAATTTGTGCGGCAGGTTCATCAATTAACCACTTCTCCCGATTTTCAGGATCTTTCACATATCCAAAAGGAACAGATGATGAAACACGCTTTCCGTTATCTGCTTTGGACTGCCATACAGCACGAATTTTCTTGCTTGTCTGAGCTGCATACCATTCGTTAAAAATATTGTAAAACGGCAGCATTTCCATCCCTTCACCTGTAGTGCTGTTGACATTCTCCTGAATGGATATAAAGGTAATGCCAAGTGAAGGATAAACGATTTGTGTCAGTCTGCCGGCTTCGACCTGTTCACGACCAAAGCGAGACAAATCTTTCACGATGATTCTGCTGATTTCTCCGTTTTCAGCCATTCTCTGCATACACTGAAAAGCTTCCCGATCAAATCGAGTTCCCGAAATCCCATCATCCACGAAGAACATTGTATTCTTGTAACTGTGTTTTTTTGCATAATCAAGTAAAATCTGTTTTTGATTCGTAATTGAATTTGATTCATCAATCTCGCCTTTCTTTTTGTCATGATCTTTCATGTCCTCAACAGATAAACGACAATATAGGGCGGTGATCAATTCATCAGGATTTGCAATTTGTCCCTTGTTTTTATTTTTAGTTGTCATAATATTTTTCTCCTTTCTGACAACCGGACACTGCAAAGGCATTCTTATTCTACAGTGTTCGGTTATCTTTTTTCTATTGTGTGGTTAAATTAAATTTTCAGAAAGAATCAATTTTTTGAATTGTTCCATAACGCTTTGTGTTCCTTTTGGATTAAAATGAGTAGATACTTCGTAAACTGTACCTCCAATTTTGGTTTTGAAGGTACCTTCGCTAAATTTGCAAGCGTCTTCATAATTTAAGATTTTTCCATTTTTACAGGGAATAAAGTAATCTGCAATGCAGGCAGTCTCATTATTAGAATGAATATCTATTTTTTTAGTCATAAAAATTCTCCTTATCTTGAATCTCTGTCACGCAGCCGTTTTCGATGGTACGCTTCGCAGAGTTTTACAATGGTTTCTTCCATTTGAGTAATAGTGTAGTCTTTCGGAAAATATTTGCGGATACGTTCAGCGGGAATCTTCACACGCTCTTTCTGATTGGCCTTTTCTTCGCTCATAATGGCGGATAACTGTTCTTTCGTGAATAACCCCTGTATACTGAGAGCCTTTAAACGCTGTGCCTGAGATAAATTAGGCGTACAGTCACCGTACTCCATTTCCGACAGCAGCATTGTCTGTTCTTCGGGGAGCAGATAGGATAGCTCGACAGCAGGAGTGAAAGCAATCCGCTTTTCATCAACCATATCCAAAATAGGCGGGATAAGGTTAGTGAGACGGATATAGCGTTTAACTGTGTCTTTGCTTGTGTTATCACTCTCAGCAATAATTTCAGTTGCCAACTTCGGTGCAACTTGCTCCGAAGTTAAGTCAGAGCGTTTCCCTTGATGTCGTAATGCTTCGGCTTTCAGCTTGTAAGCGAAGGCTTTCTCCGATGGTAAAATATGTTCTCGGTGCAGATTGCTGTCTACCACTGCAATGGCAGCGGCGTCACGATCAAGGGGAACAATTAAGGCAGGAACTTCTTTTATCCCTGCCTTTACTGCTGCACGGAACCGTCTGTGTCCCGATACAATTTCATATTCATCTGCGGTGTTTTCTTTTGGTCGGACAATTAACGGAGACAAAATACCTTGCTCCTGAATGCTCTCGATCAAAGCGTTCATTTCTTCGTTGTCCTGAACCTTAAACGGATGTCCCTCAAAGGGAAAAAATTTTTCTATTGCAATATTTTTTGGTGTGTTTTTCATCGTTCATAATTCCTTTCTCTGTTTTTGGTTTTTACTTGTATTTCCATAGCACGCTCGGTTTCAAGCAATTTCAAGATATGCGGATACCGCTCGGTGATGGATTGTGCAGTTTTGAGATCTTCACGCAAAGGTTTTAACTTTGCAGAGATTTTTCTTGCCGCCGTTTTGTTCTGTTCTTTTTCTTCTTCTGATTTCGGGCGGCGGATACGGTTATAAATTTTCTGCTGCTCTGATTCCAAAGCAGAAATATCTGCGGATTTCTTCTCGATAAATGAAACAAGCTTCTGTGCGGAATCAATTTGATTCTCACAAAGAAGCTTGTATTCCTTTAAGGTTTGATCTAATTTTCTGACTTCCTGACGTAGTGCCGGAGATAGAGGCTTTGGGGATGACGGCTCTATATTATTGCCTGTAATCAGCTTCCAAAGCTCAATAATCAATGCAAACGCAAGCTGCATCCCGTCCATACGCTGCGCTTTGTTAAATTCGTATTCAAGCTGTAACAGCGGTGCATATCGTTTTGGAATACGAATTGCGTAAAGAGTAATATTTTTCTGATTATCAATCAGTCTCTGCCGTATTTTCTCCTGCGTGTATTGCTCGCCTAACGAATCAAGACGGACAGAGCGTTTCCAACTGGGAGCGATAATGGAGGGATGACGGTAATCGCTGTTTCTTGCATAGCTGTAACCGAGATTTTTCAGGTATAAATCGAATGCTTTCCAATTGGTTGTATTTGAAATTGCTTGATCAATATCCCGTTTTAAAATATCTCGGTGAGTTAAACCACCTCTTTTGTGAATCCAATAGTCTTTCTTTCGATTACCTGTGAATTTACTCGGCGGCAGTACGCTTTTCCCTCGTTCTAAGCAAACTGCATCGGAAATCTCTCTTAACTTGTAATGGTCGGAAATATGGTTCTCAAATTTCCGACCGGTGCGAAAAGATACTGAATTAACCACAATATGATTGTGAAGATTATCTGTGTTCAGATGGGTGGTGACGACTATCTCGTAATCCTTGCCCCACATACGCCTTTCCGTTTCCAGTCCGATTTGATGTGCTTCTTCAGGCGTAACCTCGCCACTTACAAAACTCTGATAACCGTGATAGGCAACATTCCCGCCGAGCTTGCCGTAACGACGCTTAGTAGCCATCATATATTCGTATGCTCTTTGTTTCGGACAGTTGATACTAGAAACATACATCGTTTGATCCGTCTTTTTATCATTCTCAACATAACGGAGTGCCGCATATAAATCTTCATCCAAGAATTTCTTGTCGATGGTTTTGTCAGGGTTACGGGCATAGTCGATTACTTCTTTCAGCCTGTTTTTGACAGGCCAGAATCCGGTGGTTGCCATTTACGCATATCCTCCTTCCGTGGTAATAAAAGTTCCGAATGAATTTCATCAATCAGTGAAAGCAGTTTGTTTTCTGTTTCTGGCGTAAATCCCGCTGTGTTGTCAAACTGACACAATTTGTTATAGAAATCAAAAAAGACATTGGGAAGAACCGTTATCGGTTCATATCCCAATGCCCTTTGCACCAGATATTCACTAATAGATAAATTGCATTTTTCGGCAAGTTGTTTGATTTTGTCTTTATCTTTTTGATTTACCCGAATGTCAATTCGGGCAAATTTTTCTTTTGGTTTTCTATTCATAGATATATCATTCCTTTCAAAATGGGGTGTTAGGGGTGGGAGTCCCTAAGGATTAAATCGGCTAAACAGCCGATTTTGAGTTGGAACTTGCCGTACCAGTTCCCTGCTTGTTACCGTATGAGACATCATTCTTTTTTCATAAATTCAGGCAGCTCATAATCTTTCAAATAATCATCGCAGTAACAATATTCGTAAACTTTGTATGGCGGCTTTTCAGGCTTGTGCCAACGCTTTTGTATTGTAACCACATATACAGGCGAACCGACTGCCGGAATATCCATACCAAATTTGCTTAATTCAGCGAAGCTCATTGTTAACCATATATTCGGAAAGTCCGGGGATACAATGAGGGTTTCACATCTCTTTTTCGTGTGGCTGATAAACACATCACGAACCCACCCAACAGTTTCTCCGTCAAAAAACGGCTCAATAAATTGTGTTCCATCATAATATTCAATCGCATTGCAAATATTACCGCTTATATCAACTGTTTTCTTCTTGTAATAGCTATTAATCTGTTTCATAGAATTATCTCCTTTTTTGAATAAAAGTGTTTGTTCAATAAGGGACATCAAAGTGATGCCGCAGGGCATTTCAGAGCATAAAAAAGCGGCACCACTCTGATGCCGTCATTCACCGAAAAACATATCGAGGGAATCCATAAGCTCGTTTTCTTCTTCGGACAGTATTTCAGTTGTCGGCCCGGCTTGTGCCTGTATTACCGATATGTTCCGCAAGCATTCTGCTATAGTTTCCCTTACTATCTCAGCTAAATTATTATTCTGCTCGAAATACCCATTGATTGCCGAAATTATGGCTTTGTTTTTTGAACAGGACAGGTTTTGCAAAAGTTCCCAAGCCTTGCGGTCAGCTTCGTTATCCAAGTTAAACCTAAGGCTCATTCGTTTGATACTCATAACACACCGCCATTTTTAATCAATTTCATTTCCAGCATTCGTTCATAACCTTTAGCAGTAGCACAAATATCATCGTTTACAGTAATACGGCTTTCGTCATATTCGGCAAAGTTACGGATCATACAACCGCCTCCTCCGACAATATACAGCTTCATCAGTTTTGAATCGTAGACGTGTTCACGCAGTCTGCGGAAAATACCTTCCGCATACTCTTTTGCAGTATTGGTTATTGTTTTCAGATAGTCGCTGTCAATATCTGCTGTGCCGAAACGAAGCACACGGGTAATCATTTCTTCAGGTGGCTCTGCGTGATGAACTCTCATCAGGTTTTCACGGATTTGGAGCATACACTGGTGTGTTCCAAATTTCTCGGTAAAACAGCGGTTGGGGCTCGGTTTTTTATCATTGACGAACATAATATTCATCGTGCCGTTGCCAATATCGCAGAGCATATTTACACCTGAAAAATCGGATAAGTGATTAACAATAGCGGCAAATCCCTGTGGGTAAACATCTGCACCGACAATGCGGATATGATAATCCTTGCCTTTGAAATTAAAGTCAACTGTTTCGTTCTTCAGCAAATATCGTTTGAATTCTTCTCGCTGTTCGCTTACCCAAGTCAGCGGAAGCCCGGCGGCAATCAATACATCAGCAGAATAGATTTTTGCAATATTCAGCTCTCGTGCGATTGCGGCAAGCGTAAGAATATAATAATCCTCATCCAGCATTTTATCTGCGGAAAACTCCTTATGCTCTGCACCGATAAGATAATACTTGTTATTCCAAACAAGCAGGTTATCTTTGAAAATTGGTTCTTTTTCATATACGGTCACACCTGTCTGGAAACAGCAATTAGCCGTTTTCATATTTCCATAGCCGTGGTCAACACCGATGATATATGTTTCTTTATATTTTTTCATTGTGATTGTCCTCCTTAATTTTAATGATTTTGGGGTTGGTTTTTGCGAAAACAGGGCAGACACCACTACTTATCATCAAACATCTTTGGTGTCCGCATTGCATACATAGGGTGTTCTTAATTTTGATTTGCTGTGATTTTATCAGATTGTACTGCAACAAAAAGACCTCCTTTCTGCTTCTGCGTATAAAAAGAACACCTACCGATTTATACATCAATAGGTGTTGTTAGATAATTTTCTTATTACTGAATCCCAAATCTTCACCGCTGAACTTTTCGTAAGCCAAGCCAATCTTTCGGATTCTTTTGTGAATAGCACTGTGAGTTTTGAAACCTAATTCTTCTGCGATTTTTTCGAGTGTAACATCATCCATTCGCATTGTGAGTATTTTCCTGTCTGTTTCAGAAAGAGTGTCTAAAAATTTGCTGACTGCAATCGGCTCTAATACGGTACTCTCAACATTAACACTGTCATCTGGAATGTCCCACTCCATGCCGTCTGTATTCTCTGCATACTTTTCTTTTAATTCATCAAGAGATTCAATGGATATTTTTGCACGGGTGTGATACCACTTGCGGTAAAAATCAATTTTTTGTCGGCTCTTTCGATAATCAAAATCTTCAAAGCAGCGATATTCTGCCACCACAGCAATGATCTCATTCATATTGTGTTTTGCCATTATTTTAGGAACGAGCCAAGTGAATGTTTCTGAGATTTCTTCTTCGGATATATATCCGAGGTCTTCGTCTACATTGCTGCTTTTTAATATCTCCAGTGACTTAGGGATAACCCCTTCATCTTCCATTCCTTTAATCCAAATAGAAGCTGCGTGCGCATATCTCCAAGACGGCTCATATCCTGAATAAATCTCCCTTTTTGCACCAAGCCCCATAAAAGGCCACACCATAAAGGCGTAAGCATCAATTATTACAAGCTTAAACAAATCACTTTCTATCACTTCAATGGCACGACGATCTTGAAGCAATTTTCTTGGATTTCTTGGAATACTGTTTATTTCTTCTCCGCATTTATCCAAAGTGCTTTTGGGGATGAAATAGAACGCAGAAATATATTCTGCATTGCGAAACGGCGTGATTTCGCCGTTTTTTTTAATAATATCGGCATGTTTTTTTGCCTCCTTTCCAGAGAGTATGCTCTCTATTGATTAAACGACATAGAAATCTTATTTTTGTTCCTGAGTTATAAAAATATTATAATCTTTTTTGCAAAGGAACTCAATAAAGTTGGAGCAAAAGCTATATTAAAAGGTCTTTAAATTGACATTTGCTTTAAAATATGATAGTATGTTAGTATGTAAACTTACATACTAATTTAGAAACGGTGGTGATTACTTGATTGTTGATGATTCTATGAAATTCTGTAATTTGCTTGCGCAAATGATAAAAGAGGCAAATTTATCAAATGTCAAGTTTTACACCGCACTTGGCATAAAGAAACCTTACTTTTATGATATTTTAAGCGGTAAAGTTAACCCACCTCCTCCTGATAGACAAATTGCAATGCTTCGGTTATTGAATCCAAAGCCTGAACAAATAGCGTTGTTTTTTGATTTAGCTGCACAAGAACGAAATGAAGTACCTGCTGATATCGCAAAAACCTTAGAAAATAAAGATTTGTGCAGAGAATTGAGAAATGGTATAGATTACGAAAAATTATTAAAGAACGGAGAATACAAAAATGAGCGATAATAAAAGAGAACAAGAAAGAACAGAACTTTACCGTACAATATGGGCGCTTGCAAATGAACTTAGAGGAAGTGTCGATGGTTGGGATTTTAAACAATATGTTTTAGGTATGCTGTTCTATAGATATATATCTGAAAACCTTACAACTTATCTCAACAAAGGCGAATGGGATGCAGGAAATACTGATTTTGATTATGCGAAAATCAGTGATGAAGAAGCTTTAAGCGTTAAAGATGATATGGTGCAAGAAAAAGGCTTCTTTATTTTGCCCAGCGAATTGTTTGGGAATTTATTAAACAGAATTAAAAAAGCTGATAAAGACGCAAAGGATCAAGCGGAAAAAGACGGCAAAGAAGTAGAAATTGCCGATTTGGATGAGAATTTGAACGAAATATTGCAAACGAACTTTAAAAACATTGAAGCCTCTGCTATTGGCAGTCCAAGCGAAGAAAACTTCAAAGGTTTGTTTGACGATATAGATGTGAACAGCAATAAGCTCGGACCAACAGTTATTAAGAGAAACAAAAGGCTTAAAAGATTAATTACTGTTATCGGAGATATGGATCTTGGTAATTATCAAGATAATTCCATTGATGCGTTTGGGGACACTTATGAGTATCTGATGGGAATGTATGCTTCTAATGCCGGCAAAAGTGGCGGCGAATTTTTCACCCCACAAGAAGTATCAGAGCTTCTGACAAAAATTTCACTTCTTGATAATAACGGTAAAATGAAAACAGAAGTAAACAAAGTATACGATCCTGCTGTGGGCAGCGGTTCATTGCTTTTGAAGTTTGCAAAAATTCTCGGTAAAGATAATGTTCGAAATGGATTCTTTGGTCAGGAAATCAACATTACAACTTATAATCTTTGCCGTATCAATATGTTCCTGCACGACATAGGTTACGATAAATTCAGCATTGAACATGGCGACACTTTGACTGATCCTAAGCATTGGGATGAAGAACCGTTTGAAGCCATCGTTTCAAATCCTCCGTACTCTATAAAATGGGAAGGCTCTGACAACGGAACACTGATAAACGATCCTCGTTTTGCTCCTGCCGGTGTATTGGCTCCTAAATCAAAAGCGGACTTTGCTTTTATTATGCATTGTCTGCATTGGCTTGCTACGGACGGAACAGCGGCTATTGTTTGTTTCCCCGGTATTATGTATCGTGGCGGTGCGGAACAGAAAATCAGAAAATATCTGATTGATAATAACTATATCGAATGTATCATTCAGCTGCCCGATAATCTTTTTTACGGAACAAGCATTGCAACTTGCATTATGGTTCTCAAAAAATCCAAAGTCGACAACCAAACTCTGTTTATTGACGCTTCAAAGGAATTTGTCAAGTCTACCAACAGCAATAAATTGGGGGATGGAACATCAAGCAACGAGCCTGATAACATTCAGAATATATTAAACGCTTATATCAACCGAAAGACTGAAAAGCATTTTACTGCTCTTGTTAAACAGGAAGATATTGAAAATGCAGATTACAATCTATCTGTATCAACTTATGTAGAAAGTGAGGATACAAAAGAAGTTATTGATATAGCTGTCCTCAATGAGCAAATATCTCAAATTGTTCAGCGTGAAAATACATTGCGTGCCGAAATTGATGCGATTATAGCTGAGATTGAGGAGGCGTAATATATGAGACTTAGTAGCAGATTATCTGACAGAGATAAAAATCATGGTGAAGTAGAGTCGTTTATTGATCCTGACAGATATACATCACAAAAAGAAGAGGAAACTGATGAAATAGTTTATGTTTGTTCAGGAGATTTTATTGAAATACAAATCGGTACAATTAATTTGCCTTTTTACTCAACAATATGTGAAGATACTAATTCCTTTATTTCACCTAAAAAACTACATTGCTTAATTATCAATGAAAAAATGATTAGTATTGATTGTCAGTTAAAGTGTACAGATTTTGATAAAGAAAACTCAAAGTGCAGAAAATGTAATCCATATATTCAGGCTTGGTTTTTAATAGAAGCTGACGATATATTTGCAAATACTCCTAATGTAAATTTAGTGAAACAGAATTTTAAATTACCCAAGAATATAAAATTTTCTATAGAAATTGAGGATAAATATTCGGAGTGGTTAGCTAAAGCGGAAATGGCATATAAAGAAAGGCTTGGGGCAGGAGCAATCATATACTTAAGATCTGTATTTGAGAAAATAACACATGAGGTTGGTTTAAACGCAGGGGTCAAAATTAGAGATAAGAACGGGAAGATTTTAAATTTTCGTGAGGCCTTACAAAGAGTTGATTCAGAATGTTCTATTATACCTTCGATATATGCTGAGAATGGATATGATTTATTTATCAAATTGAGTGAAATAGCTCATGGCAATTCTGATGAAATGACAGCACTGAAAGAATATGAACCTTTAAGGAGATTGGTCATTGGAATTATCGAAAATGTTAGAAGAAAGAATGAAGAAATAAAGAATAATGCTGAAATTAAAAAGGCACTAATTGATGCAGGCTTAGCCGATGGAGGTGAGGAGAATGAGTAAATTAGAACAGCTTATAAATGAACTTTGCCCGAATGGCGTGGAATATAAGGCTGTTGAAGATGTAGCCACAATCACTCGGGGGCGTGTTATATCAAAGGACTATATAAATAGTAATCAAGGAAATTTTCCGGTATATTCATCACAGACAGAAAACAATGGTGAACTGGGGTATATCTCTACATATGATTTTGATGGAGAATATTTAACATGGACAACGGATGGCGCTAATGCCGGTTCTGTGTTTTATAGAACTGGAAAGTTCAGTATCACAAATGTTTGTGGATTAATAAAAATATCCGATACTAATATTTTGACTCGTTTTTTATATTTCGTTCTTTATGTGGAAGCAAAAAAACATGTTAATTATGGTATGGGAAACCCCAAATTAATGAGTAATGTAATGGCTAAAATAAAAGTTCCTTTTCCACCTTTACCGGTACAAGAAGAAATCGTTCGTATACTGGATAAATTTACGGAACTCACTGCGGAACTCACTGCGGAACTCACTGCAAGAAAACAGCAGTATGAGTATTATAAAGATAGTTTATTGACTTTCAGCGATGATATTGAGCGTAAAACTCTACAAGAATGTACTAAAAGAACCGATAACATCAAGTGGTCAGAAAATACGGAGAAAGAATTTCAATATATCGACTTATCATCAGTTAGTAGAATCGATAACAAAATTTATGAAACACAGTGTATTAACATCGAATCTGCCCCTAGTAGAGCACAACAACTTGTTCATAGCCAAGATGTTCTTTTTGGATCTACAAGACCTATGTTAAAAAGATGTTGCTTAATTAGCGATGAATATCATAACCAAATTTGCAGCACAGGTTTTTGTGTTTTAAGAGCTAATACAGATTTTGTTTTACCTAAATGGATTTTCTTTATGATTTCTACAAGTGATTTTTACAAACATATTGAAAAATATCAAAAAGGCGCAAGTTATCCTGCTATATCTGACACAGAAATAAAGTCTTATAAAATTGCTGTACCACCTATTTATGAACAACAGCGCATTGTTGATATTCTTGACCGTTTCGATAAGCTTTGCAACGATATCAGTGAGGGATTACCTGCCGAAATTGAAGCAAGACAAAAGCAATATGAATATTATCGAGATAAGCTTTTAACTTTTAAGAAAAAGGAGGCGGCGGAAAATGAATAGCTTTGAAATTGTGGCAAGCTCTACTGAAAGTACGGTAGTGGCTGAGTACACACCCGAAAAAAGAAAAAGCACCGACTATCAAAGCGAAGCGGCGCTTGAACAAGATTTTATAAATCGCCTTGTCAGTCAGGGCTACGAATACATTACTATAAAAAGCGAACAGGACTTAATTGACAACCTCCGTACACAGCTTGAAAAACTGAATAACTACACCTTTTTCGATAAAGAGTGGAACGACTTTTACAACAGCGTTATTTCTAACGGAAATGATGGCATTGTAGAGAAAACCCGCAAAATACAGGAAGACTATCTGCAAAACCTTACCCTTGATAACGGATATGTAAAAAACATCAAGCTGATCGACAAAACCAACATTCATAACAATCATTTGCAGGTAATAAACCAGTATGAAGAAGACGGCGGAAAGCATGATACTCGTTATGATGTGACGATTTTGGTAAACGGATTGCCATTGGTGCATATCGAGCTTAAAAAACGAGGGAACGCAATTCGAGAAGCGTTTAACCAAATCAATCGATACCAGCGTGACAGCTTTTGGGCAGGCAGCGGATTGTATCAGTATGTACAGTTGTTTGTAATCTCCAACGGTACGCATACAAAGTATTACTCTAACACAACAAGATTTCAGCATATCAAAGATAATGCAGAGAAAAACGCAGCAAAAAAGAAAAAGACTTCTAATAGCTTTGAATTTACAAGTTATTGGGCGGATGAAAAAAACCGCACCATCCCGGACCTTGTGGACTTTACAAAAACTTTTTTTGCAAAACATACACTGCTTAATATTTTGACTCGTTACTGTGTGTTTACTTCAGAGGATTTATTGTTGGTAATGCGTCCTTATCAAATTGCGGCAACTGAAAAAATTCTAAACCGCATTATCGTTTCTACCAATCTCAAAAAAACCGGCAGAAAAGAGGCAGGCGGTTACATTTGGCATACCACCGGAAGCGGCAAGACTTTAACAAGTTTTAAAACTGCACAGCTTGCTCAAGGATTGAATTTCATTGATAAAGTATTATTTGTTGTTGATAGAAAAGATCTTGACTACCAAACAATGAAAGAATACGACAGATTTGAAAAAGGTGCTGCCAACAGCAACACCTCTACTAAAATTCTGCAAAAACAAATAGAAGATGATAATGCAAGAATCATCATAACAACCATTCAAAAGTTAGATAAATTCATATCCAAGAACAAAGAACATGAAGTTTATAAAAAACATATTGTTATGATTTTTGATGAATGCCATCGTTCTCAGTTTGGAGATATGCACAAGTCTATTACAAAGCACTTTAAAAATTATCATATCTTCGGGTTTACAGGCACCCCTATTTTTGCAATAAACTCGAACAGTTCCAACGCTCCGAATATGCGTACCACAGCGCAGGTTTTCGGCGGTGAACCGGATGAAAACGGAAACAAAGTAAGACCACTGCATGCATATACCATTGTTGATGCTATCCACGATGGAAATGTCTTGCCTTTTAGAATTGATTATATCAACACGATCAAAAACCCTGAGCTTTTATACGATAAGCAAGTAAGGGCAATTGACCGTGAAAAAGCTTTGCTTGATCCTAAAAGAGTATCTGAGATTATACAATACATTCTTGAACATTTTGAGCAGAAAACTTATCGCAATCAAAGCCGTTCCTATTATGACCATAAAGTGATTACGAATGTAGAAAAAATGGCAAAGTCCAAGAATAATACTGTATCAGAGCAAAAAACAACTACAAAAGTAAATGGTTTTAATTCCATTTTTGCAGTCGCTTCTATTCCGGCAGCGATTGCATATTACAATGAATTTAAAAAACAAATGGAGGAAACAGGTCATAAATTAAATATTGCTACGATATTCAGTTTTAATCCAAACGAAGAAGATCCGGATGATATCTTGCAAGATGAGAATTTTGACACAAGCGGTCTTGATCAGACTTCACGGGATTTTCTTGACAGTGCGATTGATGATTATAATAAGCTGTTTAATGTTAGCTATGATACATCCGCCGATAAATTTCCCAACTATTATAAAGATGTATCATTGAGAATGAAAAATCGTGAGATTGATTTGCTGATCGTAGTCAATATGTTTCTAACGGGATTTGACGCTACTACTCTCAATACCTTATGGGTAGATAAGAATTTAAAAGATCATGGTTTGATACAAGCGTTTTCCCGTACCAATCGTATTTTGAACTCAGTCAAAACATTTGGAAACATTGTTTGTTTTAGGAACCTTGAAACAGCCACTAATAATGCCTTAGCGCTTTTTGGGGATAAAAACGCAAGAGGTATGGTTATTCTAAAAACTTACAATGAGTATATGAATGGCTATGAAGATGAACAAGGAAAACATATTGAAGGTTATAACGAGCTTGTAGCCAGACTGGTAAACGAATTTCCGATAAGCAGTCAAATCATCGGCGAAGACAACGAAAAAGAATTTATCAAACTGTTTGGTCGCATTTTGAAATTGAGAAATATTTTAAGGTGTTTTGATGATTTTGAAAGCGACAGTTCTGTATCTGTTAGAGATTTACAGGATTATCAAAGCATCTACATTGACTTATATCAAGATTATGCTAAAAAAAGTGACATTGAAAAAGAACGAATCAACGATGATATTGTTTTTGAAATCGAACTTATCAAGCAGGTTGAGGTCAATATAGATTATATTTTGATGCTTGTTGCCAAATATCACGAATCAAATTGTGAGGATAAAACGATTCTTGCTAACATTAATAAATCAATAGATGCAAGTGTTGAGCTGCGCAGCAAAAAAGCTTTAATTGAGGGATTTGTTGCCCAAATGACAGAAAAAACAGATGTTGAAAAGGACTGGAAAGACTTTGTTAAAAAGCAAAAAGAGCAGGACTTAGAAGCAATCATCAAAGATGAAAAACTAAAACACGATGAAGCTCAAAAATTTATAGAAAACTCTTTCAGAGATGGAGGAATAAAAACCACTGGAACAGATCTTGATAAAATATTACCGCCAATTTCAAGATTTTCAGGTGGTTCAAATAGGGCTTTGAAAAAACAAACTGTCATTGATAAGCTAAAAGACTTTTTTGAAAAATATTTCGGCTTAGTATAACACAAAATCCGCTACCACATTTTAACTGGTAGCGGATTTAACTATATAAAAATCAATTTAGAATTTACAATTTCTCTTGCTCTGTTGCAAACATTGTTCATTTGTGCAACCCATTCCATCTGATCTTTCGCTTTAAGTTCTTCTGTTATGTTTTCGCTTTCTGCCAGTTGCTTTATGAGTTGAAGAAACAAATTTTCAGCTTGGTTTTCAATATCGACAAGATAGCCATTTAGTTTCCCGCTTGTCAACAAGTTCATATAAATAATTTTATGGTGCTGTTTTAAATATCTTGCGTGTCGCTGTCCCCATACTCCGAGCGGTTGATCTTGTTGTTCGGGCAAAATGAGATTTGGCAGCAGATAATCTCCTACCTGAGTGTATGTACCACCCATTTGTTCAAATAATGACTTTTCCATAGTATTTTCCTCCTGTATTTTAGTGTACTTTTATTTTACAGAAAGATGGGTAATGAAACCAATGTGCCGATTATAAAAAAATACCGAGAAAAACCGGTTACAGTTTTTCTCGGTATTTATCTTTGAGTTTGCCTTTGCTTAGTCCAATAAATGCGTGACATAAATGATTTTTAAATTACTTCTTTATCGGGTGTTAGCCTTAGAGATCCTCTTTAATTTTTTAAATTTCAACAAATTCTATTTGGTGGTTTGTTTCTTGAACGAGTTTTACTAGCTCAAAAGTATGTAACCATATTGTGGCAGTATTATCATTTGGATGAATACCAATAAGTTGATTATTAAATTCTTGATCTAAATAAAAGAAAATATGGCATGCTGTATCATTTAATAAACCAAGTGGTGTTACTGAACCGGGTTCTAAATTCATATATTTGCATAAGTCATTTTCAAAAAGCAAATGATAATAGTCTTAATTGATGCTTTTTATGAAATTCTTTAAATCTATTCTTTTATTTCCTTTCATAGTAATTAAAAAATAATTTTTTTATCATCACGAATAAATAGATTCTTAGCTTCCCATTGAGGATAAGGAAGTTCTATAGTGGAAGCTTCTTCCGTATTATAAATAGCTTTATGTTCAGTTACTTCATATTTGATGCTTTTTTTGGTCTAAAAGTTGATAAATTTCTTGCTTATTCATCTAAAAATCTCTCCTGAATCTAATTATAAAACATTATTCAATTTTGCCAAGATATGTGAATTGATGATGATCATAAGTAAAATGTAGAACATCACAATTATCTATTTTGTCTCTAAAATCTGTCACTGATGAGACAAAAGCCCAACATGCACCACCATGAGAAACAGCTAAGACACTTTTATTGTCTTTCTCCATAATATCTTGAATTGTTTTATAAACTCTTTCCTTTAATTGTGAACTTGTTTCTCCTCCATAATAAACAGGATAAACTTCATCTTTAACCCTTTTTCCATCACGGTAGGGTGTAAATCTTCACTTTCACCTTCAAATATTCCATGATTGATCTCTTTTAATCCTTTTAAACGGATATAAGGTTGATTCTCCCCAATAATGATCTCTAGAGTATCTGAAGCACGTTCACTTGTTGAACAATAAAAACTATCAAATTGAATGTTTAGTTTTTCTAATTTTTCTTTTACTTCTTTAGCTTGTTGAATACCTAAAGGAGTTAATGGTGAATCACACCAACCTTGAATCTTTCTTCTTTTATTAAATAATGTTTCACCATGTCTAACTAAATATAAATGTTTCATATAATACCTTCTTTCAAGTATATCATAATTCTTTTTAACTTAATTAAAAGAGTTGAAACAAGAATTAAAAGAATGTTTTATTTATAAGGCACTTTTGGTGAAGAAAATGTAAATTTCATTTACAAAAATATGTTTTTTTAGTTACTTTTTGTAAAACAGGATTTTAACTGTTTGAGGAAATATTGTAAGTAAAATAGATTTTTCATACACTTAAATTAGCTAAAGGAAAGAGGAGAAAAATATGTTATCAAATTCAAAATTAGGTTTTGGTTTAATGCGTTTACCAAAAGATGAGAATGGAAATATTATTCAAGAAAGAGTGAATACGATGGTAGATGCTTTTATGAAGTCTGGATTTACTTACTTTGATACAGCTTATGCTTATGAAGGTAGTGAAAAAGCTATGAAAGAAGCACTTGTTGATCGTTATTCAAGAAATGCTTATACAATTGCGGATAAGTTGCCGGCATGGAAATTAAAAAGTAAAGATGATGTTGAAAGAATTTTTAATGAATCTTTATCTTTGAGCGGTGTGGATTGTTTTGATTTTTATTTATTACATAGTATTGAAAAGAAACATTATCCTACCTATGAAAAATATCATTGTTTTGATTTTATTAAACAAATGAAAAAAGAAGGAAAGATTAAATATATTGGATTTTCTTTTCATGATACATCAGAATTTTTAGATCAAGTTTTAAATGAACATCCAGAAGTAGATTTTATTCAATTACAACTTAATTACTTAGATTGGAATAATGGGGTTATTCAATCAAAGAAAAATTTAGAAGTTGCAAGACGTCATCGTAAACCAGTAGTAGTAATGGAACCAATTAAAGGTGGAACGCTTGCAAGTTTTAGCGAGGATGTTGAAAAGATTTATAAGGATTATGATTCTACAAAATCAATTGCTTCTTGGGCGTTAAGATTTATTGCTTCTCAAGAAGGTGTTATGACAATCTTGTCAGGTATGAGCACAATTGAACAAATGAATGATAATCTATCAACAATGTCCAATTTTACTCCATTAAATAATGAAGAATATCAGCTTGTAGAAAGAGTAACGAATGCAATTCTTTCTAAACCAACGATTCCATGTACAGGATGTCGTTATTGTACGCCAGGTTGTCCATTACAAATACAAATACCAGATTTATTTACTGCTTATAATAGTCAAATACTCTATGGTGAAAGTTCTCGTTATCAAACATGGTATAAAGATCATACAAGTAATAATCACGCTAAAGCAAGCCAATGCATTGAATGTGGACAATGTGAAGGTGTTTGTCCTCAACATTTAGAAATTATTTCTTTACTAAAAGATGTATCAAAAGTATTTGATAAGGAATAGGTATCATTATGAACTTCAAAGATAAGGTAGTTGTTTTAACAGGTGGAGCCAAAGGAATTGGAAAATGTATTAAAGAAATGTTTGAAAATCAAGGTGCATATGTATGCACACTTGATCTTTTAGAAAATGATTATTATAAAGGAAATGTTGGTAATAAAGAAGATTTAATTGCTTTTACAAATAAAGTTATAAGTGATTATGGACGAGTTGATTATATCATTAATAATGCTAAGCCTTTATTTAAAGGAATTGATACATGTAGTTATGAAGAATTTAATGAAGCTTTACAAGTAGGGGTTACAGGACCGTTTATGCTTACAAAACTATTGAAAGATCATCTTAATGAAAATGCATGTATTATTAATATTTCATCAACGAGAGATCGTATGTCTCAACCACAGAGTGAGAGTTATAGTGCTGCTAAAGGAGAAATTTCTGCATTAACACATGCTTTAGCTGTTTCACTTGCAGGGAGGGCAAGAGTAAATAGTATTTCACTAGGGGTGGATTGATACAGAAGATAAAAAATATGATGGAAGTGATGCCAATCAGCACCTTGTAAAAAGAGTAGGAAAAGTAGAAGATATTGCCCATCTTGTTTTGTTTTTGTGTAGTGAAGAAGCTGGGTTTATCACAGGTGAAAATATATGTGTAGATGGTGGAATGACAAAATTAATGATTTATCATAATGATTATGGTTGGAAACTGAAAGGAGAAGAGTCATGAACAAAAATACAAGGGTAAAATTAAATGATGGTTTGACCATGCCAGTTGTTGCTTTAGGGGTATGGCAAAGTCATGAAGATACTAAAAATGCAGTATTAAATGCTTTAAAGAATGGATATCGTCATATTGATACAGCTGCTGCTTATCATAATGAAGAAGCAGTAGGTGAGGCAATTAAAGAAAGTGGAATCCCAAGAAATGAAATTTTCATAACTACAAAGTTATGGAATGACGATATTAGAAATAGAGATACAAGGAATGCTTTAAAGACAAGTTTAGATAAACTTGGTTTAGATTATGTTGATCTTTATCTTATTCATTGGCCAGCAGAAGGGTATGAAGAAGCTTACTTAGAAATGGAAAAGTTGCAAGAAGAAGGATTAACAAGAAGTATAGGAGTTTCTAATTTTAGAAAGTCACATCTAGAGAATTTATTATCAAAAGTGAATAAAATTCCAAGTGTTAATCAAATCGAAACCAACCCACAAATGGTGGATGAAGAAACGATACAATTTTGTAAAGAAAATAAAATTGTTATTGAAGCATGGTCACCACTTGGAAGTGGTGCTTGTTTAAATGATTCAGCAATTCAAAAAATTGCGGATAAGTATCAAAAATCAACAGCACAAATTATTTTAAGATGGTTATTACAAAAAAGAATAGTCATTTTACCTAAATCAGTTCATGAAGAAAGAATTATTGAAAATATTGATTTATTTGATTTTGAATTAAGCGAAGAAGATATGAACTTAATAAATCAATTAAATCAACATAAAAGAACAGGACCAGATCCAGATAATTTTGGTTTTTAGGAGAAAATATGAAAAAGTATCAAGGAAGTTATTTGAGTTATTTTTTGATGTATATGTTTTATTATTTATCAATGGCTTTATTTTCAGGTCTTATTTCTGTTTATTTAATGGATAAAGGTTATAAAGCGAGTGATGTTAGTCTTGTGGTATCTTGTTCGTTTATTCTATCAATGATTACACAACCGTTTATTGGAAATTTATGTGATCGTTATGATAAGAAAAGAGTTAACGGTATTTTATTAGCAATTGCAGGTGTTTTTGGTATCCTCTTTATTTTAGCAAATAATATTTATTTGATAGCTTTAATTTATAGTGTAGCTTTAGCTGTTTTAAATGGAGTCAATCCTATTATTGAAAGAATGGCAACAGTATCCAAACATAAATATGGACTTATTCGTATTTGGGGAACAATTGGTTACGCCAGTGGAACACAAGTCAGTGGACTTATTTATCGTTACATATCCCCTGAAGCAATGTACTTATTCTTTGTTTTAGGAATGATTTTATGTTCTATTGGAATCTTTGGAACGCAAGATGCACGTGTTATTGAAGAAACAGGTGGAGAAAAAACATCTATGAAAGATGTTTTATTCAATAAGAAGCTTTTATTTTATCTTGTTATTGTTTGTATTTTTTATGGAATTACCAATGTGAACAGCATTTATTTACCAGCAATGTATCAACATAATGGTTTAACTGTTTCTAAGGCAACAACAGTTATCTTTGCAGGAACAATGATGGAATTACCTGTTATTTTATTATCTCGTTTCTATATGAATAAAATAGGAAATAAACAGTTATTAATGCTTTCTTTTCTATTACTTGTCGTTCAATTTATGACATATGCTTATATACCAAATGTTGTTATTCAAATCATTATGACTTTTTTAACAAAATCAGTTACAACAATGGCTTTTATTATGATTAATATGAAAGTTATTGCAACTATTATTGATGGAGCGCACCAAATGAGTGCTTTATCAATTGTTTCAACATTCAAAAGTTTTAGTTCAATTATTTTTCAAGCCATTGCTGGTTATTTAATTGATTTATATTCATATCAATTTTTCTATGGTTTCCTTTTTGTTTGTGCAATCGTTGGTTTAGTATTATGTATGCTTTATAAAATACCAAGTGGTAATGAACATCGTTTATTTGATTAAAAAGAGCTTCGATTGAAGCTCTTTTTAAAACTCTTCTTCTTTTAAAATATCTACTGTAGAAAAACGACCTGTTTCAATTGACTTAGAAGTTTCAATTTTAAGATTTAAGTTTCGATCATAATCTAAAGCAAAGATACAAGAATAAAGAACATCTAATAAATAAGTAATAGCACTATCAGTAGAAAAAGTAGCAATCTTAGAATACAATTTTTCTCTTGTACAAATACGTAAAACACAAGCTGCTTTTCTAGAAAGTGTATTATCTCCAATACTTGTAATCACAATAACAGGAATATTCTTATTTTTTAAAGCTTTTATTATGTTATCTAAAACATATGTTTCTCCTGAATAAGAAACAATTAAAGCACATGAGTCTGGATTTGCCAGTGTGGCATCAAAGATAATTTCATTTTGCAATCCATGGATCCGCACGTCTTTTCTAATACGCGACATATTATGTTTAAATTCTTGAGTAATTAATAAATTATTGCTTACTGCAAAAAGATGAATACAAGAAGCCTTTCTGATGATTTGAATAGCTTTTTGTAGATCGTCATGGGTAATTAACGAAAGAGTATCTTCTATAGATTCTTTCTTTAAGGTCGCAATCTTTCCGGCAATAGACATAATTGTATCATTGTTTTTAAAAGGCAGATTGGCATCTATATTTAAAAAATGACTTTCTAAATATTCACATTCTCTAGTAAAATCTTCTTTTAAATCGTTCCAACCATTATAATTTAATTTCTTTGAAACTCTAATTAAAGTAGAAGGAACAGTATAGGTTGCTTTTGCAATTTCTTTGACAGTCATATTTTGAATATTTGTACCTTCTTTTAAAATATAATCAACAATTGCTTTCTCTGAACTAGAAAAATGTCCAGTTTCCATTTTTTCTCTTAATAACATATAGATCACCTAGGAATATTTTATCATAAGGTATTTGAAAATTATATTTAAAAAAAACAAATAATTTAAATCAAATTATAAGTAGTCTAAAAGGAAGTTATTTAGAAATGTCGAAAGCAATCTTTATTGCTTCTTTAGTAGAACTACCGATGATGTTTTATACAATAAAATCAATCAGAAGATTTCTACTAATATCCTTATAAAAATAGCGATGACCCTGTTTTTTATTAAACATCTTATCACATTTTTTGCAAGTACAATTTCTATGATTTATCTAGGACAATGTTTTCAAATTGTCGCTTATGCTTTATTTATACTGGCATCCGTCTATTATGTTCGAGAAAATATTTCAAAGGAAGATCAACTAAAAGGACAAGCGTTGGTAACAATGTCTATGACTTTAGCGGGAATCTTTTCTGATTTACGCGGAGGATTTTTAATTGATTTAATGAGTATTAAAACAGTACTTTTACTAGAAACCTTATTTTCATATATTGGACTTCTTATTAGTTTTTATAGTTTTCATATAAAAAGGACTTAGCTTTTTTGTAAGCTGAGTCCTTTTGTTGCATTTTTTTGGACAAATCCCATAATTGGTGAGAAGATACATGCTGCGATAATGGTTCCTTCTCTTAAGGCAAAACCACATTGAAAAATAAGTGATAAGCTTATACATGATATAACAAGGATAATATCTATGACTTGTCTTGTTTTTTGAAAATCTACTTTAAATGTATTTGAAAATGTTAAGGCAAAACCTTCACATGGAAAGACACACACATTTAAAGCAACGAGTAAACCACAACCACTGGCAGAAATACATAAACCGATGATTTCCATAATGAGTGATTGATAGTATTGAAGGGTAATACCACCTAATAATTGATAGACAATCGTATTAACAATCATTCCAAAACATAAACTCATTAAAAATTGGAGAACATATTTTACTTTTAATTGTTTAGAGAGAATGACTTGAAAAAGAATCATACAAGCATTCACAAATAAAGTGAGCGTTCCTACTTTAATATGTGACATGTAATTAAAAGTTAAAGCTAAAGCTTCATAGGGAGAAACCCCAATGTTTGCTTTAAAACAAAGGGAATCTCCAATAGAAACCATCATTAAAGTAAGGATAAAAAGAAAATATCTTTTCATTAGAGTTTTTCTCCATTAGAAGCAATGACTTGTTTATACCATTCAAATGAATCCTTTTTATATCTTTTTAAAGTTCCTTTTCCTTCATTATCTTTATCAACATAAATAAAGCCATATCTTTTTTTCATTTCACCTGTCGTAAATGAAACAAGATCAATACATCCCCATGGTGTATAACCTATCAAATCAACACCATCTTCTTCTACTGCTTTTTTCATTTGAATAATATGTTCTCTTAAATAATTAATACGATCTTGATCGTGTACAGTTCCATCAACAAGTTCATCAATAGCACCAAATCCATTTTCCACAATAAATAAAGGAATTTCATATCTTTCATAGATAGCGTTCATAATATAACGTAAACCTTCAGGGTCAATTGTCCAACCCCATTTTGTGGCTGTTAAATATGGGTTATCAACCGTGTGTTCGTTTGCGGCTTCAACAGTTGATGCAAGATCAATCGTACTTTCATAGTTTACAGTTGTTGACATGTAATAACTAAATCCAAAATAATCGACTTTTCCTTGCTTTAAAATATTAAGATCATCATCTTCCATTTCGATAGAATAACCTTTTCTATCAAATGTTTTTAAAACATAAGCTGGATAATGTCCACGACATAAAACATCACTAAAGAAATAACGATCATGCATAGCTTCTAGGGCAAGTTGGTTGTTTGCAGGTTTACAATCAAATGGATAAATAGGTTCCATTGCTAACATACATCCAATTTTAAAATCAGGATTGATTTGATGTCCTAAGATAACGGCCTTAGCGCTTGCAACAAATAAATGATGCACACTTTGATACATGGCAAGTTCTGGATTTTCATATTGACTATAAAGAACACCCGCATTTGTCCAACCAAAGATATCATTATGATAATTAGCTTGATTGTTGATTTCATTAAATGTCATCCAATATTTAACTTTATTTTTATATCTTTTAAAACATACTTCGACAAATTTTACAAAGAAATCAATCATTTTTCTATTATACCAACCACCATATTCTTTAGCTAAATGATAAGGCATTTCAAAATGACTTAACGTAATGACAGGTTCAATTCCATATTTTAATAATTCATCAAATAAACCATCATAGAATTGTAATCCTTTTTCATTTGGTTCTAATTCATCACCATTAGGAAAAATACGTGTCCACGCAATCGATGTTCTAAAACACTTAAATCCCATTTCTGCAAATAATTTAACATCTTCTTTATATCTATGATAAAAATCAATGGCTTCAAGATTAGGATAATATTTTCCTTCCACTAATCCATCGGTAATTTCTCGAGCTACTCCATGAGCTCCAGCTGTCATGACATCAGCAACACTTAATCCTTTACCATCACAATAACCACCTTCTAATTGATGGGCGGCAACGGCACCACCCCATAAAAAATCTTTCTTCAACATTGATACATCCTCCTTTTTTTCGCCTTTATCATAATCATAAATAAAAGAAATGAATAGATAAGATGCATTAATTAATAATTATTTCCTATTAAATAATATATTTTAAGATAAAATTGGAAATTTTTTCCTAAAATAGGTAAAATAGAAGTGTAAATTTCCAATTATTTAATAAAAGGAGGAAAAATATGCTACTCGTTCAAAAACTTGAATATTATGATCATTTAACTCCAAATGAACAAACCGTTGCTCATTATTTACTCGATAATCAACATCGTATACAAGATATTTCGATTTCAGAAATAGCTAAAGAAACTTATACATCTTTATCTACAACGGTCCGTCTTTCACAAAAATGTGGTTATCAGGGATGGAAAGAACTTAAAAAAGCATTGATTGAAGAAATTAGTTATTTAAATAAAGAAACAACACATGTTGATGCGAATTATCCTTTTCAACCAGGAGATTCAATTTTTAAGATTGCGAAAAATATGTCTTCTTTACTCACAGAAAGTATTTTAGATACGTATCAGCTTTTAGACCATGACCGTTTTCAAAAAGCTATTCTTTTATTAAATTCATGTCAAACAATTAATGTTTATGGAATTACACATCCGATCAGTGTGGCTTATGATTTTAAATTAAAAATGCGTACAATAGGAAAAACAGTTAATATCGTAGAAGATGAAGATGCTTACTATTATCATTCTTTTTTTACAACAAAAGATACCTGTTCATTATTTATCTCTTATTCAGGAGAAACATTGGAATTATTAGATGCCATGAAAAGAATTAAACAAAAAGGTTATCCATTAATTGCCCTTACAAGTATTGGTGATAATACTTTTTCAAAGTTGGCAGATACATGGTTACCTATTTCTACAAAAGAAAAGCTATCTAATAAAATCTCAACTTTTTCTTCTAATATTTCGATTCATTATTTATTAGATTTAATTTTTGCTTGTGTTTTTAAACATGATTATCAAAGAAATATTGAATTAAGAAAGGATATTTCTCATGAAATGGATCAAGAACGTTTTTCAAATGTTTCTTTATTGAAAGATGAAGATAAAAAATAAAATTCACAGGTGTGAGCTAAAATGAGGTTTGGTATAATGAATGAAGAAAGAAATGTGGATAGATGGATGAACTCAAGCTTTTAGATTTAATAGACCAAGGTGAAAATGAATAGAATTTAAATCATGGATAGCTACTCCAAATTTTAAACGAATGATAATGCTATATGTAAAAGAAATTGTTGCACTTGCTAATTCTAGCGGGGGATATTTATTGTTGGGAGTAGAAGATAATAAAGAAATTACAGGGTGTACAAATTATGATCTACAAAATATTATAGAGAGTGTTTATGATCGTACAATGCCTAATCTTTTTACGAGGGCTAAGGTTGTTGAGCTGCAAGGAAAAGATGTTATTGTTATTACTGTTGATAAAAGTAATCGTTTATGTGGAATATCTTCAGGCGAATATTACAAAAGACTTGGGAAAAATTCAAAGCCATATACATCTGATAGAATGGAAGAAACACTTGATGAAGAAAATGATTATTCTTCAAGGGTTATTAACCAATCATGTGTGGATGATATTAATTTATTAGAAGTATATAAGTTGAAAGAAAAATTAAAAACGCGTGACTTACAGTCGACATTGGTCGATTTAGATGATATATCTTTTTTAAAAGATTTATCTTTACTGGTAGAAACAGAAGAAGGATTAAAGCTTAATGTTGCAGGATTGTTATTTGTTGGAAAAGAGACATCTATTCAAAGATTCTTACCACAGGTAGCGCATCAAGATGATAGATGCAATCAATATCGTTCAAACGATCAGAGATAGAGTCAGGAATCCTGTTTAAGACGTTTAAAGGTTGGAAATATTGAGAGAATTTAAAATTTTGTTTAGAAAAAGATACAATAGAATCAATTAAATGTGTTATACTTTGCATTATAAAATATCCTTTCGTTAATTTGTTGTTAGTGCACAAAAGTATATCTTAGTAATCATTTTACTGTTTATATAGATAAATTGGAAGGTAGTGTATTTATGCCATTTAATATAGATTTTTGACGCTACCGGCAATTCAGGCAGGGTATCGTTTAATTGATACAGTAGAGGCTTATGGAAATGAAAAAAAGTAGGAAAAGGAATTCAATTAAGTGGTGTTGATAGAAAAGAATTGTTTATTGTTACAAAAAGTGAATTTTAAATCATATGAAAATACCAGAGAAACAGTTTTAAATTCTTTAAAGAACTTACAAGTAGATTATTGAGATATGGTTTTATTGCATTGGCCATTTGGAAATTATTATCAAGCATGGAAAGAATTAGAAAAACTTTATGAAGAAGGTCTTATTAAAGCCATTGGTGTTTCTAATTTTGAACCGAATCAATTAGTTGATTTAATTTCTTTTAATAAAGTAAAACCAGTCATCAATCAAATAGAAACGTATTTATATTGTCAAAGACATGAACATCATCAATGGGAAGATAAATATGATGTAGCGCATATGGCTTATGCTCCTTTAGGACAAGGTAAAGCAAATGAAATGTTTCGAGATCTATTTATGAAGATAGAATTTAAGAAAATATTGGTCTATTTGATTTTAAACTTAATGGATAAGAAATGAAGGATTTAAAAGTGTTAGACCATCAACAAGCTCTAATTGGAAATCCTGAGGATCCAACTTTTGTAGAAATGGCAATGGCTTGGTAATAAAATAAGAAATATTCATTATTTCTTAGAATATTTCTTCTTACTAGGATTCTTATTATCTGGAAGCAGATGATGAAGAATCTTTTTTTCTTTTTCTATTTTATGATTTAAAAATTCTAAACGCTTTTTAGCAACCTCTAATTCTTTTTCAGCGTTTTCTTTTTGTTTTAAAAGAATATCCAGTCTTTGAGCAATCGCTTCATCACCTTCTTGCATGCATAATTCATGGAAAGTTTTGATATCTTGAATGGACACGCCTAATTCTCTTAAATATTTAGTCCCTCTTAACCAATCAATGACTTGTTCATCAAAGATACGACGATTATTTTGATCTCTTTGAACAGTTATAACACCAATATCTGTATAATAACGGACGGTATGTTCTGATAAATTCAACATTTGACACACTTGTTTTAAAGTATACATAAATTTCTCCTTGACCTCAAGTCACTCG
>OGZE01000467.1_pt1 | contig 30885 bp, 24 predicted proteins | sample 1576731 | NCBI WGS metagenome assembly OGZE01 (sample SAMEA3541503, study PRJEB24748) | human gut metagenome | biome: human gut; feature: human-associated habitat; material: faeces | place: China | collected 2012 | reverse complement strand
TACAGTCGGACCGGGGCGTCCGCTTTGAGCACGGGCCTTAACACCGGTGATCGCCAGACCTGTTTGCGGCTCCAGACCCAGGTCCTTTAAGAAGGCAGCTACCTTGGCTGCCGTTTTAGTCTCTTTAAAGCCAAGCTCCGGCTCGCGCTCGATATCCTGCGCTAGAGCCTCGATTTTCTCGGCACAGGCGTCGATAGCGGCGCAGACTTTAGCTTTCATCATCTCTTTGTCCGTAATAAACACCTCACTTTAAATAGTGTATACTTTATTTTTACAAATCGGTTTTTATTATAGCATAAATAATATCGGTGGTACAGGCTTAAATCATAGTGTTTTTGTTTGCTTATGAACTTTTATTTCTTTAAAGTTTACCACGACTTACATTTTTTTACAATTCCATTATTTTCTGTATACTTTATTCATATTCTTAACTTCTCACTATTATCTGCAACACCACATTTATTTGCATTGGAAAATAGCCTGTGCTAAAATATATAAGTTAAGAAGGTATATTAAAATCTAACTTACGAAAGGAGTCTGTCATGTTCGACCAAATCAAAACCGACATTGATGCAGTTATGCACCGTGATCCTGCGGCCAAAACCAGGCTGGAGGTTGCACTTTGTTATCCCGGTCTGCATGCCATCTGGCTCCACCGTATTGCACATACATTATATTTAAAGGGCTGGGTACTGATTCCTCGCCTGCTCAACACTTTTTCAAGGTTTATGACAGGGATCGACATCCATCCCGGCGCTACGCTGGGCCCGGGCCTGTTTATCGACCACGGTATGGGCCTGGTCATCGGCGAAACTGCCGAATTAGGCTCTAACGTCACACTTTATCAGGGCGTTACCCTGGGTGGCACCGGTAAAGAAAAAGGCAAACGCCATCCAACTATCGGCGACAATGTAGTTGTTTCCAGCGGCGCTAAAGTACTGGGTTCCTTTACCGTCGGCGCCAATTCCAAAATAGGTTCCGGCTCAGTAGTGCTGAAGGAAGTACCGCCTAATTCAGTAGTAGTAGGCGTGCCTGGGCGCATCGTCACCCGCAACGGGGTGCGAGTGGATGCCGATAACATGGGTAACCCCGACAGTATGATCGACCTGAACCACGACAGACTGCCCGACCCGGTAGCAGAATACGAAGACCGTCTGGCCGACTACATGGTACGTATGGACAGCCGGCTGGAAGAAATCGAGCTTATTATCAAGCATTACCGCGAGCAAAACGAAAAGCGAGGTAACAACGAATGAGCAGAACTATGACTATGTCCGAGGCTATCAATGAAGCACGCCGCTGTTTGAATTGTGCGCGCCCAACCTGTCGCACAGGCTGTCCTATCGCCAACAATATCCCTCAGTTCATCCGCGCCCTCAGCGAGGGCAACATAGGCCTGGCCTACGAGACCATTGCCGAACGCAGCAACCTGCCCGCTATCTGCGGCCGGGTCTGTCCTCATGAACGCCAGTGCGAGGCTCATTGCGTTTTGACAAAGAACAAGCATGGCATTGAAATCGGCAGTTTGGAAATGTTTATCGCTGATTTTGCCCACGAAAATAACCTGAAACCACTGCCTCCTTCTACGGGCAAGCGTGGCAAGGTAGCCGTTATCGGCAGCGGCCCTGCCGGACTGACGGTGGCCGGCGACCTGGCCAAGATGAATTTTGCTGTAACTATTTTTGAAGGTCAATCAGAACCCGGCGGCATCCTGCTGTTCGGCATCCCCGAATTCCGCCTGCAAAAAGAGGTGGTGCGACGTGAGATCACCGAGCTGCTGCACTTGGGAGTCGAGATCAAGACCAATATGCTGGTCGGCCCCGATTTCACCGTTGACGACCTGTTTACGGACGGCTACGACGCTATTTTTATGGGTACCGGCACTTCCCTGCCCCGCACTTTGGATATTCCCGGCCACGATCTGACCGGAATTTTGACTGCTACCTACTTCCTGCGCATGGTCGTCCTTTCCGATTCGGGCAAACTGGACGAAAGCGAGACCCTGCTCCACGACGGCGACAACGTGGTGGTCATCGGCGCAGGTAACGTGGCTATGGATGCGGCCCGCACCGCCGTACGCCGCGGTGCTGAAAATGTGACTATCGTTTACCATAAAACCGAAGCCGAAATTTCCAGCTTCCCTTCTGAATATGAGGCCGCTGTAAAAGAAGGCGTCCAATTTAACTTTTTGAAGCAGCCTATCGCCTATCTGAACAAAAAACAGATGCGCGCTTTGAACAATGTCCGCCGTCAACCTTCCCGCTCCGACGAAACAGAGCTGGCTGGCCTGCTGGTACAGAACATCAGTAAAACCGACGATGGCCAATTCATCACCGAAGGCGGCCAGGAAGTTATACCCTGCGACTGCGTGATCCTGGCTATCGGACAGCGCCCGGCAGCCCGCATCGTATCGACTACCAAGGGTATCCAAGTAGATGACCGGGGCTTTGTTATGACCCGCGAACGTCCCTACGGCATGACTACCCGCGCTGGTGTATTCAGCAGCGGCGACGTGGTACACGGCCCGGCCACCGTAGTACTGGCAATGAAGGAATCTAAAAAAGTAGCGGCCGGTATCGCGCAATATATCGACGCAAAAAAACTGCTGGAAGACTGCTGCGAAGAATAAAGCTTACTGCAAACCCGCTTTCTTTTTAAGAAAGCGGGTTTTTTATTACTATAGGACCCTTACAAGTACAAAAATACCCTGACGCTGAATCAGCGGCAGGGTATTTGTTTTTATTAGTATTCTACTTTAGGCAGGGTCGCAAAACCTTTTTCCAGGTCTTCATCAGTAGGAACATAATCTACCATGTTACCCTGGTTATAAGCCTGATAAGCAGCCAGATCAAAATAGCCGGTACCGGTCAGGCCAAAAACGATAACTTTTTTCTCGCCGCTTTCACGGCATTTAATAGCCTCGTCCATAGCTGTACGGATAGCATGAGCGCTTTCCGGTGCGGGCAGGGTGCCTTCACAGCGGCAGAACATGGTAGCAGCTTCAAAAACTTTGGTCTGTTCGACGCTGCGTGCTTCCATCATACCGTCGTGATACAGCTTGGAAACGATGGGCGACATACCGTGATAGCGCAGGCCGCCGGAATGGTTGGGCGACGGCATAAAGCCGCTGCCTAAGGTATACATCCGCATCAGCGGGGTAGTTTGTCCTGTATCGCCAAAATCGAAGGCATATTTGCCGCGGGTCAATGACGGGCAGGAAGCAGGCTCAACAGCAATAAAGTGGATATCATTCTTACCTTCCAGCTTATCCGCCATAAACGGCGTGATCAGGCCGCCCAGATTAGAGCCGCCACCAGCACAGCCGATAATGATATCAGGCTGGATGCCGTATTTATCGAGGCCTATCTTAGTTTCCAGACCGATGATGCTTTGATGCAGCACTACATGGTTGAGCACGCTGCCCAAAACGTAACGGCAATTGTCGGTTTTCATGGAAACTTCCAAAGCCTCAGAGATCGCGCAGCCTAAGGAACCACCGGTGCCTGGATTTTCAGCCAGTATCCTGCGGCCTACCTCCGTAGTATCGGAGGGCGACGGGATAACGCGGGCGCCATAGGTTTCCATAACAGCTTTACGGTAGGGCTTCTGCTCGGCCGAAACCTTGACCATATAAACGGAAAGGTCGATGCCAAAATAACCGCAGGCCATGGATAGTGCTGTACCCCATTGACCGGCACCGGTTTCGGTAGTCAGGTGAGTCAGTCCCTGCTGTTTGGCATAATAGACCTGGGCCACAGCCGAGTTCAGCTTATGCGAACCGGATGTATTAGTACCCTCGAATTTGTAGTAGATCTCTGCCGGTGTGCCTAAGGCCTTTTCCAGGTTATAGGCTCTGGTCAGCGGCGAGGGACGGTACATTTTGTAAAAGTCGCGGATCTCTTCCGGGATCTCGACGAATTTGTTGGTGTTGTCCAACTCCTGCTCGATAAGCGCATCGCAGAAAACAGGGCGCAGATCGTCGGCACTGCAGGGCTTGCCAGTGGCCGGATTGATGAACGGGTCTGGCACCTCTTTCATATAGGGGCGCACATTCTGCCAGTATTTTGGCATCTCGTCTTCAGATAAATTGATTTTATAAGGTATTCTTGCCATGGTTCGCCGTCCTTTCTATTCTGTTTTGGCAGCTTTCAGGGCTGCATAGGCTTCTTTAAGCAGTAACACGGTCAGTACCAGCAAAACGGTGGAAATGCCGGATACGATATAATTGTTCAAGTTGGTAGCGATCATCTGTACCAAAGCTACGATAGTAGTGACCAGCATAAAGGCCATTGGGTACATGATGAAGCCGGCGCTCTTTTTCAAAGAACGAATGACCCAAACACCCATCGCCAGTAAAGCGATAGCGGCAACCAGCTGGTTGGTAGCGCCAAAAACAGGCCAAATCATCTGCCAGGCAGCGACTTTACCGGTCTTAACAAAGATCAACGCCAAAGCCACACCAACGCTGATAGCGGTCGCCAAATATTTGTTCAGGCTCATGCCGGTGAATTCCTGTAATTGATAACGCGCCAAACGGGTGGCAGTATCAAGGGAAGTCAAAATAAAAGAGTTGAGCGCCAGCAGGCCTAAAGCAGTGCCGACGCGGGGAGCGATGCCCAGCAGGGAAGCAAATTGGCCTAAGCCGTGACCGTAAACAACAGTAGGGCCACCCTTCAGCATTTCACCGCTCATCATAATGGTGCCAAGCGCAATAACGCCAACCACGCCTTCCAGCAGCATTGCTCCGTAACCTACGGGAACAGCATCAGTTTCGCGTTTGAGCTGTTTGGAAGTGGTGCCGGAAGCTACCAGAGAATGGAATCCGGAAATAGCGCCGCAGGCTACTGTAATAAAAAGTAAAGGCCAGAGCCAGTCGCCGGAAGCTGTAACAAAGCCTTTGAAAGCTGGCAGCTTTACCTCATAATTAGCGCCGCCAAAGATCATGCCTACACCGCCAATAAAGACGGAGAAATATAACATATAAGATGCCAGGTAATCGCGCGGTTGCAGCAGCAGCCAGACAGGCAGTACGGAAGCCGCAAAAATATAACCAATCAGGGCAAAACGCCAGGTGTCAAGGCTCAAAGCAAAGGTGCTTTGCACCCAGGCGCTGTCGATACCGAAGATCAAAGAGCCGAATAAAACCGGCAGCATAACTACAGTGCTGATTTTCAAGGAAATACCATAGTGATAGATACCTACACCGAAAATCATTGCCAGGAAAATATACAGGGTAGCGGTAAAGGCAACTGCCGGGTCGGCAGCAAAGGTCTGTGCAGCCAGTTCTAAAAATACAGCGATGACCAGCGTCAGGCTGAGCCAGGTAAAAGCCAGGAACAGCTTATGGCCGCGAGCGCCGATCCATTGACGAACTACTTCGCCGATGGACATACCTTTATGGCGGATAGAAGCGACTAAAGCGCCCATATCATGTACGCCGCCGAAGAAGATACAGCCAACGATGATCCAGATCAAAGTGGGCAGCCAGCCAAGTGCAGCTGCTGCCGCGATGGGGCCTACAACAGGTCCGGCACCGGCGATAGAAGCAAAATGATGGCCCATCAGCACGGCCGGGTGAGCAGGACAGTAGTCGATATCGTCCTGTAATTCGGTAGCCGGAGTTTTACGATTTGGGTCTAAATCATAAAAGCGGCTTTGAAAATCGCCGTAAAATTTATAAGCAATGGCAAAACAAACGATAGTGATCACAAAAATGGTCAGTAACATAAAATATCCCCTTTGTTATTTTTTGCAGGCCTTACCTGCCGCAGCGCCGTTGCTGCGCTAAATAAATCAAATCCTCAAAACGCTTTTCCACATCCCCCTCCCGATATTGTAAAACTTCCAGCCAACCGCGTATCCCAAGCCAAAAAGCTTTTTTCGTCAAGCTGCTCGCCGGGCAATCCAGTAGCAGGAACCGATGCTTCATCACATCTTCCTGGCCCCGCCAATGGCCTTGCAGCCAGCGTACCGATCGATCGCCTTCGTGACTGATAATTATATAATCATCCGCATAATAGCGGGCAATTTCACCTGCCAGGCAGTCTTTGACAAAGGCCGTCTTACGGTACCAGCCCTGCATACCTCCGTCCGACCAGGGCTCAAAGCCATAGCCCTTCAAAAAATCTTCCCACTCCGTCATACAGTTCTCCTGTTACAAGTTTTCTTTACGCCAGCTGCTTAACGCGCCGCAGAAATCTTCCCACAGCTGGGGCAGCAGTTCTACCGCAGCCTCGGCTTTGGCACGCTCCCAACCGGCAAAAAGCCCAGCTTCGTAACGCAGCTCCACGTTGCCAGAGTCTTCCAAAAAGCACTGCACTAATTTGGCATTGATAAAATCATCGTGCAAAAAGCCCAGCATATCCTGCAACCTTTTCAGGCGTCGCAGCAGATTACTGTCGCGCGGTACCTCGGGCAGGGTCTGCAAAGCATACCGGAAGCGCTTGACCTTGATCCTGATCTGATGCAGCTCCAGCATATTATGGAAATCAGGATATTTGCGGTCGATGTTTTCCAGCTTTTGGCTCCATTCGCACAACCTTTTGCCAATAAACTTCCTGATCTTTTTATCGGCCAGGTTAGGCGCCAACGGTCTTTCGTGCAACCAGACATTAAGCTGAGCCAGCGTTTTGGTCACTACGCTCAAATCAGCCTTGCGCAGGCAGGCGTCCAATTCCTCACCGCGCAACTTCTGCAGCAGTGTTTCCACCTGTTCCGGCACGGTCAACTTGCCGCTGGAGGCAGCTGCCTGCAACCTGATCTTTTCGCAGGTCATCAACGCCACGTCCAGCTCGCGCAGCCGCGACAGCAGCTCACCCTGTTGCCGCAAGGCGTTTTGCCAGGCAGCGCAGCTGTTACGCTGCAATACCGGCTTAAAAAAGCTGAGGGTCGAACGCAAGCGGCGCAGCTTCACACGCAGCTGACGGACAAAAAGCTTTTCTTCCGGACGCTGCAAAAATTGCTGCCAGGCCTTGCTGACCACATACAACTGCCAGGGCAGATGGCAGACGGCCATAGCCTGGAGGTCACCTTTTTTGTAAACGGGCAGCTTCATAAAATTATAAGTGCCGCTTTCCTGCGCCAAACGCTGCTCCAAATCCGGCTCCGCCAAAATCAGCGACATCCGGCAGCACAGCTTTTCGACCAACGCGTTCAGCTTAGTTACTTCCTTACTGGTGTAAACAATAGTCAGCTCACGCAGGGGGAGCAGCTTGGTAGCAGTGATGATAATGCCTTCGCGGGCAAACAGGCGCAGTTCGCTGCTTTTGGCAACAGGCAGCAATTCGGTCTCGCGACAGCGCAGCACCACTTCCTCGCCATCCAGATCAAACCATTGCTCACGTTCTTCTGTTTTACCGTTTTTCCAGCCAGTTATGGCACGCAGCCTTTCAGACAAGTCGATCTCGCTAATACCCGAAACATCCTGCAAACAAAGTTTTTTCTTCAAGGGACTCCCTCCTTTCGTCAGCCTTTAACCTAATATTTTTTATCGCATAACTTTTATATAGTTCGGTAATTTATTAATCTTTTGGTTTTACCTGCGCCGGCAACGGCTCGCCTGCCAGACCAGCCAAAATATTGGCGGCAGCCAGTTTGGCCATAGCGTCGCGAGTCTCCACAGTCGAAGCGGCGATATGCGGCGTCACCGTAATATTTGGCAACGTCAGCAACGGATGGTCGCCCGGCAGTGGTTCCGGCTCCACAACGTCGATAGCCGCATAGGCGATCTGCCCGTCCCGCAGCGCATCGTGCAGTGCCATGGTATCGACTACCTGGCCCCGGGATATATTGACAAAACGGGCCGTCGGTTTCATTTTGGTGAAGGCTTCACTATTAAACATACCAGCCGTAGCAGAGCTTAAATTAACAGTGACCAGCACAAAATCCGCCGTTTGTAAAAGTTCGTCAAAGCTGGCATAGCGTACACCCAACTCGGCCTCATCAGCACGCTGATGACGATTATGGTAAATCACCTGCATTTTACTGGCCTGGGCCCGTGGCACTACAGCGCTGCCGATGTCACCTAACCCCACGATACCAAGGATCTTGCCTGCCAGATCGACGCCAAAGCCGAGACCCTTATGCTCGCCCCACTTGCCGCTTTCCACATGCTGCCAGCCGCGGGCGATGCTTCTAGCGCTGTCCAAGATCAGTCCATAAGCCAGGTCTGCCACAGCGTCCACCAATACTCCCGGCGTATTGCCAACAGCAATACCACGGGCAGTGCAGGCAGCGATATCAATGTTATCGTAGCCGACAGAAGCTTGGGCAATAACCTTCAATTTAGGTGCTTTCGCCAGCAGCGCTTCATCAACTTTGATGTTGCCGATGGAATATAATCCTTCCGCTTCCGCCAGCCAAGCGTCAAACTGCTCCGCTGGAACTCTGCCGCCCTGCTGCCAGGACAGCAGCTTTGTATTTTCGTTTAATATGTCATAGGCTACCTGACGCAGCTTCCCGCTGGCAGCCACAGTCATTTTTTTCAGATCGGTCATTGCTTTCACCTCTCCTTAAAATACCTCAACCTTTACCGTTTGGGAATGATCTCCAGCCAGTAGTTATCCGGGTCGGTAATAAAATAGATACCCATGGCCGGATTTTCGTAAACGATGCAACCCATTTCTTCGTGTTTTTTATGGGCAACTGCATAATCCTCAGCCTCAAAAGCCAGGTGGAATTCGTTCTCGACCAAATTATAAGGCTCGGTGCGCCCCTTAAGCCAGGTCAGCTCTAACTGATGCGTAGTAGCACCATCTCCCAGATACACAAGAATAAAGCTGCCGTCACCGGCAACTTTGCGGCGCACCTCTTTTAAACCCAGTGCCTCTTCATAAAATTTTAAGCTTTTCTCCAGATCCAGCACATTAAAATTGTTGTGCAAAAACTTGAATGCCATTGTTCAAGCCTCCTTTGTTTATAAAAATCAACTACCTTAGTTATTCAAAAAAATCTGTTTTAAGAGCAGCAACGCCATGGCAAATGAAGCAACTATTTTGCCCAGCATGGCAACAAACTGGGTTTTAGCAGCCTTCCAGGCCAACTCAAAAGCATTGCTTTTGCTGCGGGTCCGCAGATATTCGTAGCCAAAGGCCACCAGATATGAACCAATGGCACCACCCAAAACAGAACCCAGCACCGGGAAAAAGCCTGTGCCGATAACAGCGCCGATAAAAGTGCCAACAGCAATCAAAAATACCGCACCCCACGATACCTTGTGTCGGCGTATACCAAAAAAGGAAACTATAAATTCCCATATCTCACCAAAAGCATAAACCAGTACTAACGCCGATAATAAGCGCCCATCAAAGTATCTGGCTTCATCAAAAAAAGCATAACCTATGCCTGCAGCTAACATAACTGTGTTGCCCGGCAGGTCGAGCAGGGTCAGCAAGGGCCCTAAAACGATTATCAAAGCTCCAAATGCCCACTCTACAAAAAATTCCACACCAAGTCCTCCTTAATGAAGATTAAGATATATTATAACATATTTATAAAAATTAGTTAGATAATTGTATGACTCTTATGTGAATTATTGTGTTTTATATACGCAAATGTTACAATATCTACAACAATCAAACAAAGGAGTAACTATATGGACGATATTTTAGTTACACTGACGCCCTGGCTGAAGCCTCTTCTGGTTTTTGCCTTTTTCACACTGGTACGTTATCTGTACCGCACGGTGATCCTGCGCGTCCTGCACCAGTTCAACAACAAATCTTCTTTTGAGTACGGCGAAGACCTGCTCGACGCATTTGAGCGCCCGGTACATTTTTTTCTATTCATCTTTGCTATCTATGCAGGCCTTAACAGTTCGCCGCTCACCTTTATCGCCGATCATCCGTCTGTCGATCAGCTGCTACGCAGCTTTTTTATTATCTGTTTTATCTGGGGCTTTTATAACCTCAGCGATACTACCCATGGCATCGCCATGCGAGTCCTGCTCAAAGCAGGCATCGAATTCGATCTGGCATTGTCTAACGTAGTGTCAACCACTCTACGCATCCTGCTGGTCATTCTGGGCTTTGTGATGATAGCCAAAGAGTGGAACTACGATATCACCGGCTTTATAGCCAGCTTGAGTATCGGCTCGCTGGCAGTAGCTTTGGCCGCTAAAGATTCCCTCGCTAACGTGTTCGGCAGTTTGGTCATCATCATCGATAAACCCTTCATTATCGGCGACTGGATCTCTGCCAACGGTATCGAAGGTACGGTCGAAAAAATAACCTTCCGCAGTACCTGTCTGCGCACCTTTCCGCAGGAGTTGGTCTATATTCCTAACTCACTGCTTTCCAACACGGCCATCACCAATTTCACCAAACGCGAAAAGCGCCGCGTGGATTTTATTTTAGGTCTTACCTACAGCACTACCTACCAGCAAATGCAGGCCTTTGTTCAGCGCCTGCGTGACTACCTGCTGCATAACGAAGATGTTTTCGACGAAGGCATCCTGGTTACCTTTCAGGATTTCGGCGGCAGTAGTCTTGATATCCGCGTCGTCTGTTATACTAAAACCAGTACCTCGGCGGAATTTATGAGCGTCCGCCAGCAGATAAATCTTGATATTATGAAGATGCTGGATGAAGACGGTCTCGGCTGTGCCTTCCCCAGCACCAGTGTTTATTTTGAAACCCCCATAGTTCAAAAGAACGAAGCAAAGGAAGGTAATTAAATGTCCTATAAATTCCTGCTGGATATCGCGCTGATTCTGTTCACTACCAAGTTGCTGGGCATGCTGGCAAAAAAACTGGGCCTACCTCAGGTAGTTGGCGCCCTTATTGCCGGCCTCTTCATCGGGCCTACTATTTTAGACTGGCTGCACGGCACAGATTTTATCACTAAGGTAGCCGAAATGGGCGTTATCGTCATTATGTTTGCCGCCGGGATGGAGACAGATCTGCACAATTTGAAAAAATCGGGCAAGCCCGGTTTGATCATTGCCATTTTAGGTGTGCTCGTGCCGCTGTTTTTAGGCGCTGGTGTGGCCTGGTTCTTTAACCGTGGCGAATTTGCCACAGGCGGCAATATCATGCTGCAAAACTTTTTTATCGGCGTTATACTAACGGCTACCTCTGTCAGCATCACCGTACAAACCCTTAAGGAATTAGGACATCTTAACTCTAATGTAGGCAATTCTATTTTGGCTGCGGCTCTTATTGACGATATCCTCGGCCTGATCGCTCTGACCATCATCACCAGCCTGGGCGGCGCTGAAGTGAGCCTGCTGTGGATCTTTGCCAAGATCATCGGTTTCTTTGTTTTTGCCGTAGTATTCGGCTTTGCGGCTCACAAGTTCCTGGTCTGGTACGAGGGTTACGTTACCGAAGAACACGACGACCATTACCTGTTTCCGGTACTGGCCTTGACCCTTTGTTTTAGTATGTCTTATATCGCCGAGCATTATTTCGGCGTTGCCGACATCATCGGCGCTTTTATTGCGGGGCTGGTTATAGGCAGCACTCCGAAAATGGAATCCATCAACGAAACTATCGCCCCGATTTCTGCAGTTTTGCTGACGCCGATCTTCTTTGCCAACATCGGCATCAAAGTAACGATACCGTCCATGAACGCACATATGCTGCTGCTTGCAGTATCCATCGTAGCTGTGGCTTTGCTTTCCAAGTTTATCGGCTGCGGACTGGGTGCCAAGCTTTGCAATTATAACAATAAAGAAGCTATCCAGATCGGCTGCGGTATGATTTGCCGCGGCGAGGTAGCACTGATTGTCGCTAACAAGGGTATCGCTATGAACCTGATGCCACCAGCCTTTTTCGCACCAATCATCATTATGGTCATCTGTGCCGCTATCTTCACACCAATTTTGCTTAAGCTGGTGTTTAAAGGCGAAGCACCTACAGAAGTACCATCCGAAGCATAATCTCTTAAAACAAAAAGAACTCCTTAGAGGGTTAGTCTTAGGGATTTTTAATCCCGGAAAAATATCGGCATAGTTTGGTATATGTTACCGGCTATGCCGATTTTTCTTGTTCTGTGGTGGATGTAGAAACCGGCGGGTCAAATTCGCCAATGCAGTTATAGACAATTTTGATACGCTGTACTCGTCTACCATCAATGCGCTCTGCCTTGTAAACATAGATTTTTTCAACAAACTCCCGGAGAATCTCCGCTGTGAGTTCTTTTATATCTGTGTACTTTCTTACCAAGGCGAGGAAGTGGTCTACACCCAGTGCGCTTTCCTTTTCTGAGGTCATAGTGGATTTTAGCTCTGCCACTCGACTTTCAAGGGTATGCTGCTCTGCTTCGTAATTAGCGGTCATCTTGACAAAACGCTCATCGGATATCTTGCCCGCGATATTGTCCTCATAGAGCCTTTGGATAATTTCATCCAGCTTGCTGATTCGAGCCTGTGACTGCTCTAATTCTCGTTTGCCATCACGCATACTTCTGTCAAGCTCTATCCTTGTTTTCTTAGTAACCATCTGCACAAATTCATCCTCATGGTCTCTTGCATAAGCCGTTACCCGGCGGATGCCGTCAAGGAGCAATTCCTCAACTACAACATTTCTTATTTGGTGTGAACTGCAGCCGCCTTTTATTTTACGGTAGGTAGCACACACAAAATGCTCTTTGTCATGCTCCCAACCTCGATGGCGTACTTGGTATAGCTTGTTGCCGCAATCAGCGCAGAAAAGCATACCGGAGAGGATTGGCATTTCTCCCATCGGTGTAAGCCTGCGTCTGTCATCTCGGATTCTCTGCACTACTTCGAACACAGGCTCCTCAATAATAGCTTCGTGGGTATTCTCAAAAACCATCCATTCTGACGGGGCATTCTTCAGCTGCTTCTTATTTTTGTAGGACTTGCGATAGGTCTTGAAATTCACCGTATGTCCTAAATACTCCTGCCTTGAAAGCATATGAACGATTGTACTGCCCCGCCAAATATAATCATCGTCATGGCCTCTATTGTCTGGGATATTTACTCCATTTGCCTTGGCATGAGCAGTTGGATTCATTATGCGGCGGTTGCTAAACTCTTTGGCTATCTGTGTAGGACCATAACCTTGCATACACAAGTGAAATGCCTCTTTTACCACTTTAGCAGCTTCTTCATCAACAATCCAATGGGTCTTATCTTCCGGGTTTTTGATGTAGCCATAAGGTGGATTGGTGCAGAGTGGCTTGCCAGATTGCCCTTTTGACTTAAAGACGGAGCGGATTTTCTTGCTCGTATCCTTGGCATACCATTCGTTTATGATATTAAGAAACGGTGTAAAATCGCTGTCCTGCTGATTGGCGCTGTCCACATTGTTGTTTATTGCTATGAAGCGAATATCAGAGCCAGGAAAGAGTACTTCGGTATAATATCCGACTTTAAGGTAGTCTCTGCCGAGGCGGCTCATGTCCTTAACAATGATGGTACTGATATTGCCTTCTTCAGCTTGGGAGATAAGGCGCTGCCAATCAGGGCGTTCAAAGTTTGTGCCGCTGTAGCCATCGTCTACAAAGAACTCTGTGTTACCAAAGCCGTTGTCATCTGCGTATTTCTGTAAAATAGCTTTCTGGTTTTTAATGCTGTTGCTGTCACCTTGCGACTCGTCATCACGAGAGAGGCGGCAGTAGAGAGCTGTGATTTTATTGTTATTCTTCACAGTAGTATTTGACTGTCTTTTATTCATGTTTTCCTCCTTTCCGACAGTCTTCAAGCGGTACTCTATATTCCCGTACTACTGTGAAGAAGTCAAGTTGATATGGGCTAAGAAGCCTTCATTTCAAGGCTTTTGATGTCATTCAGTATCATGCGTTTCAGCTTGTCATAAGCAGTCTCTTTGGCAGCACTGCTGACTTCTGATTCTACAATGTAGAGCGTGTCACCGATAACTTTTTCGGTGATGCTGATGGTCTTTTCATCCATAGGGATTCCTCCTTTCGATATGGCGTAACGAATCGTTACTCCCTTTATAGTATTTCAGACCGTAGGGGGTGGGCTGATCTCTGTACCTTTTCGACTGGACAACGGGCGTGGGGTAACGCGTAAAAAAACGCAGATTCAAACGGGGTATTAAAGGTACAACCGAGATAAACTACACATAATAACGGTAAATGTGATGTGGATTCTATTCTGAAAAACACATATTCCTATTAAAAAAGGCACAGCAGATCATTCCACTGTGCCTTTTCCCATAAGTCTTTTAACCGATGGATTCGGTGTTTATCTGAATTACCTTTACGGCCTCTGGCCGGATAAGTTTTCCGTCAAGGAACTCATAAGCCAAATACCCAAGTTGGTCAAGGGCAGCAAACTTCTCGGTAAGTGTCCGAACTCCGATGGGTCTCCTGCCGATTACCCAGTAATAGCTGAAGTCACCGAAAGCGATAGGCTTTGAGCCGGAATCTGCATCTGGCATGAACTCCGTCATTATTACCTTCTTGCCAAGAATGGTATCGTCGCTGTCACGCCAGAGGTAGTTGCCTGCACTATCCTTAAGGGTACGCAGGGCAAGTGCAGTAACATCATTCATCAGCCACACTGCATTTTTACGGTACTCCGGTTTTACTGAGAAGTACAAGCCGATAACATCGTCATAGGTTATTTGTGCAGTGGTAATACCCAAATCTGCTCCACCAGTGGCATTTAAAATACCTGTGGGCATTTCAGTTCCGTTGCCATTGATGAAGGCATTATCCTCGGCTCTACCGAAGTTCTTGGCAAAGCGTTTAATAAGATAATTCTCAATATCAAAGCTGGCATCATGTATGAAGGCTTCGTCCATCTTAACCAAAGCAGCCAGTTTCCAACTATCTACGGTATTGACGGTGAAATCTTCAATCCCATCGTAAATGGGGATGGCATCATTTTCTGCTACCCACTGAGCTAGGTCGTTACTGTCCTTGGCGAAAATACGGTAGCCAGAACCGTATGCTTTTATGACTGTCCCAATACTGCGGAACAGGCTTTCTTTTTCAAGAGCAGTCATATACTTGTTATCTGATGAATTTGGCATTGCATAAAGACCGGTTCCGGTGCTGTAGCCTTTTGACAGTTCATCGAAACTGCTCTCATGGCCACGCATAGCGTTCCAAAAGTTCTTATCGTATTCTGGCGAGCCGGTATAGGGTAATCTTTCAGTGTAAGTGCTCATCATTTTTCCCTCCTTATTTTTTGTCACACACAGGGCATCTGTATAGCCCCAGTTCGTTATAGCTGAGTGGCCTGCTGATTTGTTTTAGAATACCGCTTTTGCAATCCGGGCAATGAATGTCATAAGCAAAAGCCATTTCCATATTGTGATCTTGTTTTGCGTGGAGACGATAATACTTGTGCAGTTTTCCATGCTCATCTTCAACGATGGAATCTGATAGGAATAGAACACACATTCTCTCTGCATATTCATCAGAATAGTATGAGTGTTGCGGGCGAAGGAGCGTTCCTTCCTTGTTCATTTTTGAAAGTGGATAGTTTGCCATTTTAAATTCCTCCTGTAAAAATATTTGTTGTTTAGCTCATTTTTGAGCAAAAGTCTTATCAACTGCCTGGGTAAAGATTTCTGCGTTCATTTCACACTGTTTTCCTCCCTTCATAAAGATGTATCCATCATATTGAGGTTTTTAGTAGCAGTAGTAGCAGTACTGGTAGCAGAACTTTTCGGAACTGCTACTGCAAAAAAGCAAGGCATATCAAGGCTTGTAGGCTGTTTGGTAGCAGAAGTAGCAGTACAGAGCGTGTTGATATTCACACTCCGCATAATATTTGTATTCTTTAATTCTTCCTTACAAACATTTTTGAAATTCTGCTGAGAAGTTGAAAGAACTGCTACAACTGCTACCGATAACCCTGAAACCCTTGCGCTGTAGGCATTTCACGTGGTAGCAGTTGTGATTTTTACTGCTACCGGCACTGCTACTACTGCTACCATTTTTATAAGAACTCAGTTCCGTCATAGCCATACTCCCTCGAAAACTGTTCTTTTGCCTCACTCGTTAGCGAATAATCCCTATAGTAGGTATTACCGTTCTGTCTGGTGGTGATGGCTGTAAAGTCTGCTCCGAGGTGTGAAGCGAGAGTTTCTCTAAATTCCTTTGCCGTTTTTGCAAAACCGTTATTGTTTTCCCGGCACCAGCCTTGGTAAACCTTGAAGATGCGGCCTGTGGTGCAGTGCTTGTTGATTTTCCCATCTGGCCATTCACACATACACTCCTCAAAGAAGGAGATCACTGTGTTGTTCTCTGCCATATATTTTTCTCTCGCAAGGCTTACACTGTCTGGTTCGGAAAACCTGTATCCATTAGCGATGACCGTCTGCAGGGCCTTGACCGCTTTGAAGACGATGCCATCACGCTCGGCATACATTTTGTCGAGGAGCGTTTTATCCTGCTTGTCTTTCGGAATGACGTTTGGACAACGCACTACCATAATCCGGTCATAGACCCACTTGCCATCATCGCCGCCAAACTTGGGTAGTCTGTTCATGCAAAACCAGAGCAGCCCATTATAAGTAAACTCAAAGGCTTGTTGCCCTTTAAATTCAGCAAAAAGGCTATCCCCACCAATCGTTTTCTTAAAGATTTTCATTTCAACTACGGCGAGAAAGCTCATATCTGAACTACCAGCAAGGCGCGTATTGTAAATTGCACCAGTACCAAATCTGGATTCGATTTCTCTCAGATCAATGCCGATAAAGTTTCCTTTACCAAGCAAACGCTCTACAAGGCTCTTTAACTGAGATTTGCCGGTATCACCATCCCCTACAAGGAAAAGCGCTTTTTTCATTCTCCAACCTTTAATGTTGGATATGCAGGCGCCTATGAATTCCAGTAGCAGTCGCTCTATGGCCATATCGCCGTTTGTTAGGGTGTGCATATATCTGTCAAACACCGGTGTGGGTGTGTCTTCACCTGTCCAGCCACATGGGATTTGGATGGTGGAGAGGATATCCGGCGAGTGGGGCAGGAGCGTCATTTCATCTTCCCTTATACGGAGCAGACCATTATTGAAGTTTATTAAGTACTCAATTGAATTGAGGTCATCCTGTCCTACATATTTGAGATCAGTTATGATTTGATTGTACGCCTCAGCTACTTTGCCCATGGATACAAGTTCTTCGTCATATTCCGCTATGTAGCTTTTCATGACGCCCCTCAGCATATCTGGGGCATACAGCCGATAACAGCCGCCTTCATATACATAAATGAGGAGAGCCTGTCTGCCGTTGTCGCGGACGAAGATATATTTCAGATGCTCTCGCGTCCATTTAGCCAGTAGCGGCGGGAACACATATGGCGCTCCTTTTCCATCGAATTTAATGAAGTAAGGATGCTCCATTTTGGATTTATGGAAGGTGCCATGACAAGCTTCAATGCCAACGGCTATTGTAGATTCGCGGTAATCATCACGTTCCCATTTGTCGCGGTACAGCGCCGAGCCACGAAATACAGCATCAATAGCATCAGGATCGGGGCCGGTGCGGAAAGCGATAATAGCGCAGAGTGCTGCGTCCGCTTCTGACTGTGAGCCGTAATCGCTGAAATCTCCCTGGTCATACAGCTTTTTGAACTTATCACCGTTTTTCTGTTTGCGAAGATTGCAGACAATATCAAAGTCGGTGCGGTCACCGTCACGATTGGCGCTGTACTTGGTTTTTTCCTTACGGCGCATATTCTTGTCCAATGTTGTGAGGACAGCGGAAGTACATTCACACAGGGGCTTATCCTCGATGATATTGCCGGTATAGGCGGCATATCGGTTTGTGATACCTCCGACATACAGTTCAAGGTCATTGTGGGGATTCTTCTGGTAAAACTGCTTATCCAGTCTGACCTTGCCTTTATTGTCGATATAGGTTGGTAGCTTGGAGAAGTCGCACTTACCGTAGATATGGATACCGCCTCCGCTCACCGAGCGTTCTGTGTAGGAATCGAACCGGGCAAGGAGTGTCTGCACCAGTGGGTCTGATGGTCCTCTGTCATCGATATCCAAGAAGAAATAGTTCTCTGGAATTTTGAATCCAATACCGGATGCATAGTTTTTCTTTACTGCAGCAGAAGCTTCATCGTAAGTAACCCAAGTACGACTATAACCTTCGTCTGGCCCAGTAGGACCACCCGTTATAGCAACAGGCTTCTTAGTAGGGTTGCCGTTTTTATCCTTTTCCCAACGCCAGTGAAACCATATCCTCATGTCCATCAGCTCCTGCATGGAATCTCTCATTATGTCCACCTCCTCTCCGTAAAATTTGCGTTTTCATTATCTATGTGCCGAGTTTTTGAGTAGCCATTCCTTATAGGCATCTACCGGTATTAAAATTCTCGTACCAATTCGTATGGTTGGGAATCCCGGCGATTTTACAAGTTCGTAGGCTTTCGGTAGGCTTATGCCCATCTGTGCCGATAGCTCCTGCACACTCATGGTCGTTTTTTCCATTTGCTCTTTCCTCCTTATCCTGATATTTGTTTTGGTTTCTACATCCACCATTCGTTACCGTTCCTAAGGCAGCCCCTTGTTTGAGGTCTCCTCGTATTCGATTGCAGCAGAGGCGCTCCGGTTTTCACCATCGTGGCGACGGCACTGCAAAGGTATCTCTCGCGGGTGGACTATTTAGTTGTCAAGGAACATAAATCAAAGAGTTTTTCAATTTGCTCTTGTATTTAATGCCATTATATAATAGAATGTAATCGAAGTGAAATTCTCATCGATTACACAAACGATTACAATCAAAGGGTGAATGATATGAAAAGGCTACCGGTAGAAAATCTTGGTTTTGTTGAAATAGGCGGCGTAGGCGAAATGATATACAGGGCTGTGCGATTTCCCGAGTATATCCCGGACTATGATGATAACGGCGAAATAATCAAACCTATCTTCACAGGGGGTCATGCTCCCCAAAGCGGTACTGATACTTCTCTAACTGGTCAAGAACTGTTGGTTAGCCTATGTAATCTTTACGGAAAATTAAATAACCCAGACAGCACTGTTTCGATTACAGATGCCATCTGGGATTGGTGTAGAAGCAATATTCATCCTTATGAAATTGATAGTCTTTATGAAATGCTTAAAAGCGAGAAATTTGCGCATATCACTTACAGCGATTTGGTGCAGAATGACGCAACCTTCAGCATAAAACGATTTTTAAAAGATTTGTGCGACTTAGGTACGGTTTTTGAACTGTACTTTGCTTTGAGAAGGGTTAAATACTATGGTGAAATTGACTACGCAAGAAATCTCTATTATGAAGGTAGGCTTTGTGACAGTCTCGCTTTTCTTGAACGATACAGGCAATGTGAGGATAATGAGGAATACAAGGCTCACATTTTAGATAATTACAATGATCATATATTGCAAGTGATTGATATGTTTCCAGACTTCCGGATGAGGCTTAAATTAGATAAAAAAACCGGGAAGGTGATGTACGGAGCCGACATTCAATCTGTGTTTGATATTTGTTGGTACACCTTTTCGAGAATGGTAGCTGACGTTGCACCGCCGGTTGATGATGACCTTAATTATTTTGAATCGCAAGGCTCTATCCTTTCTTGCCTTGCCTGCGGTAAATATTTTGTGAGACATTCGAGCCGTCAACTATATTGCAACAGTTGGGATTGCCAAGCCGAGCGTAATCGTAGGAACAGACGAGCAAGCTATGCTCGGAAGAAGGCTGCTGAAGCTGAAAACAAAGAATGAAAATAGACCTCAGGTACCGTTTTGGTAGGCGGTCATTAACGAGGTCTATGTTTATACTATATCATTACTCTTTATATTGTGACTATAGTTTTGACGGGTCTATTCCATATTTGCCCCATATAAAAGCATTCATTTCTTCACGAGGAGGGTTTGACAAAAGGTATGTCATTTCTCCATCATTTAAATTGGGTATCGAAAACTTAACAATATAGTTTTTAGCAAAAGCCATATAACCTTTAGAATAGGGTTTGCTGGTATGGAAAATATAATACCAAAATGCATCTGATTCTAAAAATGCCTTAAGGATACGAAGCTCTTTCTCATCTTCGGAAAATACTGCATAACCACAGTAAAAAAGCAGTTTTTCATCTAAAGCAAGCACAGCTATTGGGCTTCCTGCAATATATGGAATAAGAAGCTTCTTTCCGAAATTATTCATTCCTTGTGTTCTACCATACGCATACCAAGCAGGGTAATTACCATTCCCTTTATCTCTTTGTTCCAATACACTCTTTTGACTACAAAGGAACTCGTAAGTATTTGGATATTCCATTTCTAAAACTTGTTCTTCGATAATGATAAAATTCTCGTTGTCTTTGATATATGGGAAAATCGCTATCTCAGATTTTTCTTTTAATTCCTGTTCATTCTTTATAATATTAGGCTTTGCTACCTTGATGCAAATTGCTTTTTCTATCGTATAATCCATATCTTTATAAGTACGATAATAATATTTTTCATCTTCTTTGTAAGGCGAAAAGAAAAACAAATCGTTTTTCAAAGTGGCGAGTCCATTACGAATTTTCCAATTAGAAAGGGGATCCCCAGCATTTTCTAACTTATAGATAATTTTATCGATACTGTCTTTTCTCATTCTCCAAGGTGCGCCATCTGAAAAAGTATTTGTATCATATTTAGAATAATCATGATTGTCTAAGGTGTCCTCTTCGTTGATGCGAACATAATAAATACTGTTTTCTTGCTTTCGAGTATCAATCAGAGTGATACACGTATAACTAGTAACATTCTTAAAGATCTGAGTATCTCTAAAGTCCACAATTCTAATTGGGTATTTTTGATTAATAAGATAGTTTCTAAGCCCTCTACCATTTACACCTTGAATATAGCCATTCGGTGTAATATAACCCAATATACCATTTTGGTTCAAAATAGAAAGTCCGACCTCAAAAAAAGGCATATAAAGATCAACATTCCCAATAGAAGATGATTCCCAATCGTTCAAAAACTGTTTTGCAATCTCGCTCATATTTCGTGACCGAACATAAGGGGGATTCCCGACTACACAGTCAAAACCATTAGGGCCTTTCTTTTTCAGCTTTGCAATAGTTTTCTTATTTAACATATCAGAGCAAAGTAAATTGAACTCGCAAGTTTCAAATTCACCGTTTTGACAAGCTAAGAGAGTCAACAATAGCTTCGTCATTCTAATAGCATTTGCATCAATGTCAACGCCAAAAATATGATTATTAATAATTTCTATATAAGTAAGGTTATACTTACTGTGCATTTGCTCTGCTGCTGTCACGAGAAAAGACCCGCATCCGCAAGCAGGGTCAATTGTAAGTGGAGGGAAGTCAGTAACAAAGCACTTTTGAACAATATATTCTTTTATTTCAAATGGAGTATAAACAACTCCTTTTTCCTTTTTTACATCGGATGGAACTAAATATTCAAACAGTTCTACAAGGTCTGAAAAGGAAAAACTTTCTTCGCATGTAGAGAGGTAGTTATATGCTGATTCACAAAGCTCTGTGGCTACCCTTGAAATGCACTCATCTAAAAGCACTGATTTTTTATAGGGAATGTCAGACATTCTTACAAAACAGTAAATTAGCATACACTCAATATCATAAGCATCCGAAGAGTATTTGCTTAGGTCTTTTATAATTTTCTTCGTATCCATTAATTAACTCCATTTAAAAGTTCTATTCTGTTGATCGTTCGTCCTTCACTTATGATCAGTGCTTTTTCATCCTCAGTAATTTCATATAGATCATAACTGATATTATCAAGCTCATCCCATTTAGAAGTCAGTGTATGTGATATAACCTCTTTAATTGAAGGTGTTGCTGAAATATATCTACTCTGTAAATCCACAATATCATCATGAAGCGAAGCAAGGCGATTAACAGTATTAGAGCTGTCTATTATTTTTGCAGAGGGAAAGGGGATAGGTGCAAGGAACTGCTTATTAAATTTATAATATCCTCCACTTTGTGGATTTGCTCCAGCTTTGCCAAGTACGGAAAAAACTGTTGAGTTAATAATACACGTAATTGCCTTCATTACATTATGGCTTGCTCCTGCAACGGATATAAACCACACATTTGCATTATCCATATATAATCCCTTGTTAGGAATAAAGGTAGCAATTGTATCCCTTGCCGTCATTGGGATAATAATCTTATCCACAAAGTACATAGTTTGGTTATGTTCTCTTGTAAAGGTATGCCATAAGTCTCCTGCTCTGCATTGAACAAAGCCTTTTATCCGGTCTTTATTTTGTGAAAGATATTCATAAGCCAGAGGGTATCTGTTTTGCAACTCCGAAAACGGAATGGCATTAGCGGTAGCACCTTCATAAGGAAAGATGCAGTAAGCATCAGGTTCTACATTCTTAAATGGATAGAAAACCCTATTGTAAATAACACCTCTCAGAATATCCTCTTCAACTCTAACAGTTTCTCTAAAGCCATTTTGGCCAACTGCTACGCCATTATCAAAGTGTACATTGGAAAGATGATACATCTTTTTCCAAAGAGCTTGAATACCATCTTTGATAGCCAAATGTGGGTAATCAGAAAGTGTGCCAAACTGCTCAGCTAACCTTGATTTTATTTGCGTAATAGCAAAGCTATCGAATGCCCATGTAGCCGTTCCCTCCTGGCTTGGGATATCCAAAAAGATACAGTCTTCAAAATGACCATTTACGTTGCTATTCTCGAATTTAGTTTTAATTTCCGTTGCTTCGGAAGGCATATAGTAATATTGTACATTCTCACATGGTCTATTACTTAAAATCATAATAGAAGCATAAACAATTCTGCCTTTGAAAATATCGGTTGCTTTGAAATCGATGAGCTTTTTTAAATGCTTACCACTACTAATTAGAAGACGCGCAGTACTTCCGTATTCAGTTCTAAACCATCTTCGTTGAATAATAAAGCCAAGCTTACCATTTGCATTTAAAAGACGAAGACATCGTTCAATGAAAAGCACCGCTAAATCAGCCTTGCCCTCAAATGAGTTATATTTTTCGCTTAAATAAGCATGCATTACTGGTTGTGCCGCTTTATAATACTTGGTTTCTACATAAGGAGGATTTCCAATTATGTAAGAAAACCCGCCATAATTTTCAAATACTTCATTAAAAGCCAAATTCAAATTGAAGGGTTTAATATTGTCTACTTGTTCAGGTGTAAACCGCCTGTCTATATCGACAAGAGTATTGCCTAATTTTATATTATCTGCAATCTCACGCAATATTCTATCCCCAAATGCTCCAATGCCTTCCCATGCGAGCGGGTTATTACCATCTACAATCTTAAGAGCAAGTGACATTTTAGTAACTTCAATGGCTGCTTCATCGTAGTCAATTGCATAAATGCAGTTCGTTACAATAGCTCTGCGACCAATAATGGTTAGCAAATATTGATCATCATTTACACAATAATAATCCGCATGAGCATCTCGTTCTTCTTCTTTTTCAGAGAGAATATGAAGCATTTTAGCTGCCAAATGCTCATAGCAAGAAACAATAAATACTCCAGAGCCGCAACAAGGATCCAATATCTTAATTTTGAGAAGCTCATCAATAGTATTAATCTCACATAAATCTAAGGTTTGCTTGCAAATCATATCAACGATATGTTCGGGTGTAGCAACTGCGCCGTTGGAGCGAATGTATTCATCTTTGGTTATATCCCTAATACTTCCGCTTTCAATAATCAGTTGTTTACCCAAGAACTCTTCATAAATATTTGCAATAACTTTAACTGGAATAACATCAAAACGATAAGGGAACGGATAATATAACTTATTAATAAATTCAATTATATCTTCATTATTTAGCTCAAGTCGTTGAAAATTTTCATCACGATCGAACATTGCTCCATCATAATGGTTATAAAACTCCATATAGCAGCTATTCTTAAACGCATTCCAAAAGCCTTCTGGAGACTGTGCAAAATGCTTTAGCTTTTCCTGTTCCTCAATGCCTTTTGATTCACAGACACGAATAAATACAATTCTATCAAGAATAACCTGCGCATAGTAATTTAGCGCAATATCCGTTTGTATAATGGCAGAATTGCTAGAATACAAATTCTCAGCAAGTTTTTTTCTAAAAGAGGAAAGGATGTTCATAAACTGGCTATCTACTCTATTCCTACCTTCAACAGCGGTAACAGAATATAGTTGCTCTAAATGATTTGAACAAATATTATCATGCCAAAGATGTTCGAAAATTACATCAAAATTATCAATGTAATCATCTATGTGAAATTGTTTGGTTCCCATATTTGCAGGTTGGTCTGGTTGCGGAATAAAACGGGTATCGTAAATAACAAATTGCTCGAAATTTGAAACAAACGCACATGGAGCCTGAGCGGACCACCCATAAGACCGAATTTGATATGCAGCTTCAGCATCAGTAAAAATATTTATATCTAATGATTTAGCATCCACAAAGCTCTTTATAATTGGGCCATTAAGGAGAATGTAATCCGGTTTCCTATGAGGAGAATGAATTTCCTGCAGTCTTTGTCGTTGAGTACCACGCAAAAAACGTTCTTGAAGAATTTGATTTGTATTCTGTACATCCCACCCAAATATCCCAAGAAGTTCATTTAACCATGTACGAATAGTTTCTTCGCTGATATTTGCATGGTCTTCCATGCGCAGGGAGCTATTGTATCTATTAATAAGTTCTGATAGTTTTTGTTTAATTTCAGCTTTTTCTATACACATGCATAAGTCCCTACCTTTATAATTATTCGTCGATATTGTCTGGTATATAATCGATTATGTCACCGTAGTTACAATCAAGTGTAAGGCAGATTTTATCTAATACACTTAACATAACAGGCTCTCTGCGACGTAGCTTGGTCATGGTATTTGGAGATACTCCAGAAGCTTTTCGTAAATCTGCCTTACTCATTTGCTTATCAATAAGTAACTTCCACAATTTATCATATGAAACAGCCATGTCACCCTCCATATATAACCCACATTTATTAACCTATATTATAACTTCTAATCTCCCAAATTACAATATATTTTCGCATATATGTGTGAATTGTTCATAAAGACTGAATAAAAACAAAGACTGCACTAAAGGTTTTATCCTTCGGTGCAGTCTTTATTTTTTGCTCCCGCTTGAAGAGAGTCGGTCAAAGATTTACTTGTTTTCGTAAATCCCTAAGCCTAACTCCCTTTTGCAGGAGTTCTTTTTTATTGCCGCCTATTCCCATAAATCTACCAGCGCAAATTTATCAACATCTACCAAACCCTTATCACTAAGCCGCAGGCTGGGTATGACCGGCAGAGCTAAAAACGATAAGCAGTTAAAAGCGTTCACATTCTCGGGCACACCCAGCTCGGACGCCCAAAAATTTAACTGTTGTAGTTTATGCTGCACAAATTCGGTGTTCTGATCGCTCATCAGCCCGCCTAAAGGCAACGGCAGCAGTACTTTCACCTCGCCATCCACAACCACTGCCAAACCACCGCCGACCTGCTGTAAGGCCACGGCTGCGGTCAACATATCTTCATCATTAACACCGGCCACGATCAGGTTGTGTGAGTCGTGAGCTATGGTAGAGGCCAGTGCGCCCCGTTTAAGGCCGAATCCCTGCACCAATCCGACCCCAACATTGCCGTTGACGCCATGTCGTTCCCACACGGCCAGCTTCACAATATCCCTCTCTGTATCACTGACGACCAGCCCGTTTTGGATCAGCGGCTCGCGAAATCGCAGCTCCGTTAAAATCTGTTCCGGCACGATGCGAATGACTCGCGCCCGTCTGCCTGCCTGCGCAGGTAACTGCAGCTGCTGGGCTCGCACGTCCTCCAGACGCATAGCATTGACCGGAGCAGCTAGCAGCGGCGGTGACTGCCACAGCAGTTTTTGCTTGCTTACTACTACGGTGCCGTCTTTTATTACCAGCTGGGGCTGGAAATTGACCAGATTGTTAAAAACATTGATATCGGCCCGGTACCCCGGCGCTAAAGCACCTCTGTCATACAGGCGGAACCGTTCCGCCGTGTTCAGCGTCGCCATTTGCAACAGCTGTTCTACCGCATAGCCGTGGGCTACGCCGATCTCTACCAGATAGTTGATACTGCCTTCGCTCACCAGCTCGTCCAGGTGCCTGTCGTCTGTAGACAAACAGCAGCGGCGGCTGTTTAGCGGCGTTACCGCTGGCAACAGGTCTAAAAGGTTATGTGCTCCTGAGGCCTCACGTAGCAGCAAATAAGCGCCTCGACGCAGCTTTTCTTCCGCCTCTTCAGCAGTAGTCGCTTCGTGATCAGAACTAATGCCAGCCGCTAGATAGGCGCTGAGCGCCTGTCCGCTCACACCAGGAGCATGGCCGTCACAAAGGCCACCATCTACCAAAAACAGTTTGTCCAGTACCTCCGGCGCCCCGTGGATAGCACCGGGATAATTCATCATTTCGCCTAAGCCCAGTACCCGTTCATGTGCCAGTAACGGCGCCAAAGCGTCGGCCGCCAACATGGCGCCGCTGGTTTCCATCACTGTCGCCGGAACGCAGGAAGGCAGCATAAAAAATACATCTAAAGGCATAGTTTCCGTTTCCGCGAGCATCAACTCGATGCCTTCCGTTCCCAACACGTTAGCGATCTCGTGCGGGTCGGCAAAAATAGTCGTTACCCCGTTCAAAAGCAGTATTTTAGCCAGCTCTCGGGGTGCCACCATCGTGCTTTCGATATGCAGATGTGCGTCCATCAGGCCCGGCGTCACATATTTACCAGTTACGTCCAGTTCTTTTTTACCCTTGTAGCTGCCGATACCGGCAATAGTATCACCTATTATGGCCACGTCTCCGACTTCCCATTCACCTGTAAAACCATTAAAAACAAAACCGCCTTTTAAAACCAGGTCGGCCGGTTCATCACCTCTGGCAGCAGCCAGCAGCGCAGTACGTTCTATTTTTACTCTTTGCATCGTCATCACCGCTCACGCCCTTTACGTTAAAATATCTTACTTTTATTTTGGGCGATATTCACTTAAAAGGCAAGCTTTATTTAAGCAGAAAACAGTCAGGTTATGGTTCTAGCCATAGCCTGACTGTTAATCATCAGCTTACCATTTTACTCCACATAGATCTCGATGGCTTCGATTTGGCGGCTTTCGCCGGTTGTGCCTGCGACCTGCTCATTGCTGCACCAGCCCGACCAGCCCTTGCCCTGCATAAAGACACGATAATACACTCCATAGCCTTCACAGCCAGTCAGCTTGATCTTAACCGCTTCGGCGCGGAGTGATTCCCCGGCTGTGCCACCAACAGCATTGTCTGCCACTTCTGTCAGCCAGCCCTTATCGGCTACATGAACGCTGTACTTGACGCTGGCGCCCTGCGGTGCGTTCTGCAGTTTGATCCGCACTGCTTCCAAACGCTTACCTGCACCTGGCTCACCTGCCGTAGCTCCGTCAGCTGCCTCGGGTAGCCAACCAAAATCCTGCAGATGCGCCTGATAAACGATCTGCATCGGCGACTGGGCCTTTTCCAACTGTTCTTTTAATAATCCTTTTGCCTGATCAATGTTTTGTTCCCCATTTTTTGCAAACATTTTCATTTTAACCAACTCCTTTATTTTGAGGTTGTTTCAATTATAACCGCAGCTGCTTCCACAATGGTGGCCAATAAAAAATAACAGGCACTGCCACAAATGGCAGCGCCTGTTACTAAGGGGAAAGGGTATCTATATGAACGGTAGCTGACCGTTATTTTTTCAAAACAGTAACGTAATATTTACCGTTTTCTACTTCGACACCGTGGGAATCATGTTCAAAAGCAGGGAATTTTCTATCGAAGCCTTCCAATGCTTTTAGGTAGCCAAGAGCCGGGCCGTCAGCCGGGCCTGCATTTTCACCAGGCATGATAAGCGGGATTCCGGGCGGATAAGGAACGATGCCTGTCGCTAAGGTACGTTCGGCAACGCTGTCAAGGTCTACTTTTTCTACATTATCCAATACCAGCTGTTCATAAGCGGCAGCAGGGCTCATATCAGGATGCGGCAGAACTGCGAAACCTTCGGACATAAATTCGGTGGTTTTCAGTTCTTTCATTGCGGTAAACATTTCCTGGCACAGATCGCGCAGGCCCATACCGGCGTAACGCTGCGGTGCGGCTTTCCAAACGTCGGGCAGCACTTCTTCCAGAGAGGTGTTGTTATCGTAGTCTTCTTTAAATCTGAGCAGGGTATCGATCAATGTGCCCCATTTACCTTTGGTAATACCGATGGAGAACAACATCAAAACAGTGAAGTCAGTTGTTTTTTCAGGGATGATGCCGTTAGCAGTCAGGTAAGCAGAGAGTATGGAAGCAGGAACGCCCATTTCGCCTAAGCCGTCAGGACCGATGCCCGGGGTGGTGATAGATACTTTGATCGGGTCTAACATGCAGTATCCGTCTTCGATATCACCAAAGCCGTGCCATACTTCGTTAGGATGGAGTACCCAGCATTCCGGTTCTGTTGCCAGATATTCGGGGTTAGCCAAACGGAAGGCGATTTTTTTGCCTTGAGCGTCTTTAACAAAATCAGGCTGCCAACAGTTAAAGAACCATTCGCCCTGGTCGGCAAAGTCTGCATTCAATTTTGCCATCAGTTGACGGAAGGCAACTGCTTCACGGATGGATTCGTCAGTCAGCGCTTTACCACCTTTGCCGTCCATCATTGCTGCGGAGATATCGTTGGAAGCAATGATCGGATAGTTCGGGGAGGTAGATGCCTGCATCATAAAGGATTCGTTGAAGCGGCTGTGGTCGACATTCTTTTTACCTTCACGGATATGGATAAAGGAGGCTTGAGAAAGTGCGGCCAGAAGTTTATGGGTGGATTGAGTTGCAAAAACCGTCATGTCAGTTGCTTTGTGGTCGGCTGGATCACCGAACATGGCAAAGCGGTCTTTGTAGATTGGATTAAAGCGTGCATAGCCATACCATGCTTCGTCGAAATGCATACGGTCAACGCTTTGGCCAAGCAGTTCTTCGACACGGCGGGCATTGTAACACAAGCCATCATAGGTGGAGTTGGTAACGATTGCGTGTACCGGAGTAGCATCTATATCTTTAGTAATCAAGGAGTTAGCGGCAATAGTTTTTTTGATCGCTTCGACTTCCATCGCTTGCGGAGGGATAGGGCCGATAATGCCGTAGTAGTTACGCAGCGGCATCATGTAGTTCGGGATAGCGCCGCTCATAGTCATAGCCTGTTCAATAGATTTGTGGCAGTTACGATCGCACAACGCAACTTGGTTATGAGTTACACAAGCCATAAAAATTACTCTGTTAGAGGTAGAGGAGCCGTTGGTTACATGGTAGGTACGGTGAGCGCCAAAAACCTTAGCGGCATATTTTTCACTGGCGCCGATAGGGCCGGAGTGGTCAAGCAGGGAACCAAGTTCGCCAACGGAGATAGACAAATCACTACGGAACAGGTTTTCGCCGAAGAATTCAAAATAAGCGCGGCCTGCCGGGGCTTTCATAAAGGCTGTACCACCGGTATGCCCCGGAGTATGCCAGGAATATTCGTGTACCTTCGAAAATTTGGCCAGAGCTTTGAACATTGGCGGCAGAAGGTTTTTAAGGTAGGTCTCGATAGCTGCTTCGATACGGCCGGCAATAAAGTTGGCGGTATCTTCATACAGCCAGATGAAGTCGCTGGTCTCTTTTAATACTTCAAGAGGGATATCGGCAACATCGGCGCGGTCGGCGAACAGGAATACCGGCACGTTTTCAGCACGGCTGCGCAGTTTGTTCAAAACCTCTTTAGCAGCGTTGTGAGTACTGTCTTCTGCCAGATCCCAATCCAGCAAAATTGCCTGGATCATTGGGTCGGCAACGATCATCATTTCGGCATCAAATGCCGTGGTAGCTGTAAGAACTTCGATGTCGCGTTCATTCAAAACACTGCTCAGCTTTTCAAGTGCGCTTTCATCCAAGGTGTTATGATCGCAAAGATCATGCACCAGCAAAATTCTTTTGCCTTTTGTTTTGGAAATAATCATTTTTTTCACTCCTTAATTTAGAATTTATCATTCATCTATGCTAACGGACTGGGTAGTAGTCGAACCTACTTTATCCGGAGCTTGTGTAGTGGTAGTTATGTTAGTACGATGTTTGAGTTCCATGTTCTTGTCGATACCGACGGAATACCAGAACGTACCTACCAGAGTAAGGATGGTGATTGCCAAAGAGGTATAACGGACCCATCTCGGCGAGAAGCCACCCGGTGTAGCATTGGTTTCGGCCAGTTCCTGTTTTCTGGTAACTGCACCAGAGAAGAATACGATAGTAGCGATAACGAAGATCAGCGACCATCGCGTTTGGTTGCCGTTGGAGGTTACCAAAGCGGCCATACTGTAGACTGCAGCTATCAAACCAATGATGCATGATTTATTGTAATCTTTTGGTTCTAATTTACCGTAGCCCAAAACCTTAATGGAGATACTTGAATAAATGTACGGCAGCAGAGTCAATATAACCGCGATAGAAGCGATTTTACCGAATTGCTGGCTGGCGGATGGCGACATTGTTGCCAAAACCTGAACCGTCATGATAGCGGCTACGATAGCCAGGCCTGCAGAAGGCACGCCTTTAGAGTTAGTACGGGCAAAAACATTACCGAACAAGCCGTCATCAGCAGCTGCTTTAGCGCTTTGTCCTACCAGCAGCGTCCAGCCTGCCAGCGAACCCAGACAACCTAAAGCGGCACAGATAGCTACGCCGTTACCGGCGATCTCACCAAAGGCCAGTCGTGCGGCATCAGCAAACGGTGCTGAAGAACTTGCAAGCGCGTGGTTCGGGATCATGCCCATAATTACGGAAGAACTTAAAACATAGCAGACAGCGGCCAGGATTACGCCGCCGATGGTAGCGATAGGAACGTTCTTTTTAGGATTTTTAACAACGCCTGCGGATACGGAAGCACTTTCGACGCCGATAAAAGCCCACAAAGTGAAGTTCAAAGTCATACCGACA
>OGZE01000434.1_pt1 | contig 32190 bp, 23 predicted proteins | sample 1576731 | NCBI WGS metagenome assembly OGZE01 (sample SAMEA3541503, study PRJEB24748) | human gut metagenome | biome: human gut; feature: human-associated habitat; material: faeces | place: China | collected 2012 | reverse complement strand
CGGATCGGTTCAGATATTAGATGTCAGGGAGCTAAATGAATACGAATATGGAGTAGATCAATTTATGAAAGGCAAGATAAAAAAACAGGGAATTTGCGTTGCCCATTATAATTTGGAGGAAGAGAGAGAACAAAAAGGTAGTGGAACTTTCTCTGGTATATTATTGTTTCACTGGTATATAGACAACAAAAACCAGTTAAACTATGATGATATCAGCGATGACTCCGATGATTATTCGAACAATCAGTTTGCTGGGATTTGGCGCAGCCATTCAACAGGTAAAGAAAAAAAGTGTGCATGGGGACAGTTTAGGATTCCTGACAGCGGAGATCTTGATATAGGAGCAGCAGAGTTCTACGCTAATCCCATTTATGTTGATAACGGATGGAATTATAATGACTATGAAAAGGGTGTTATCACAGAATACAGTTACGTCCAACGAGATCTTATCAAAGACAGTATTTCGCAATACTCTTCCTACAAGATTGTCAGCAAAGATTCAGGAACTTATTTCTGTATATTAATAAATGGTATAGAGTATCGTCTATCGGATATTTTGGATTATGGTGACTTTGATTTGAAAGTATATAAAAATGATAACTCAACTATACTATTAATAGGATTAATTGATTTTTATGCATCAACTCATTTTGTTTATCTTTTTAGAGATAACAGCTTAATGAGATTAGGACAGATAGATGTGGATCAGCCCAGTGACGTTGAGGAATATGGTATGAGAGAAATATCTTTCAAATTATATAATGAGGGTGATAAGATTTTCGTCGAAAGTTATTTGGATGATGTTTTCCAAAATAAAAACGAACTCTTGATAAAAAATAAATGATTATTAATCAAATATGAATAATTAAAGAATATGAAGTAGCAGGAAAGTAATGTAACTTTAGTTTGATTGGGCTTTTAAATAGATTCACTTGGCTTTATCTTTTTGTTTAATAATCGTTAAATGTCTTATTCGCAACTTTGTTTGCATTCCGTTTTCAGTCTTATTTTTATTACTTATCTTTGACACCGATAAGAAACTTTTGTGTATCTGTCTGATTAACAGCATTCAATAAGGAGGTGAAAAATTATCAGTAACGATTTGGCAACAATCAAGTTGCGTTGATGTTCTGTGATTTGCATACCGTCAAACAACTCACATTTTCATAATACGTATTTATAGTAAACTGTTATCAATTGTTGTTTACTTCATCATCAAACCATTTGTAGTCTATAACCGGATACGTATTATAAACACTATCTATATAGAGACAATTCGATAAAATTCTTTCATCTCCATAATATATTGTCCACTTGGCAATATGTTTTTCCTTATCTGACCATTCAAATTTATAATGATTTCCGACTGGGAAGAAATATTCTTCATCAGCCAGTTCTTGAACACTATTAAATGTATCAATAATCGGCATTTCACTATAAGTAATCCAGATTATAGAATCTCCTTTGAGGACTATTTTTTGAGGAGTTTTAAAATTATCATCTTCTAAATCAGGATAATTATAAACGACATATCCGCTATCCGTCTTTGTCAATTCCATCCACGTTGTTTCATAAACCCTTTTGGACATTTCCCGCTTAGATTGCATCGAACAAGATATTATGCACACTGCAACTAATAATAGCTTTACCATATTTTTCATTTCTTTTTCTATTAAGATACTTTTATTAGTTCTACTCTACATCATCTAACCAATGATTAATTGTATCCTCAGCAAATCCTGATTTATATAAATCCAAGCTATCCACCACAAGATATTTATACAGTTCCCCATTAATAAGCATCTGCCAACAGTATGAATGTTCATTTCTTTTCAACATCAATCTTTTTGTGGCATTTGGCGCTACATTTGTATATTGCATAATATTGCCCATTTCATATTCCAGCAGATCAATTTCCTTATCAAAACTCATATCAATTATCGAATCTCCTTGCCGATTTATACTTGATATGTAATAACCATATGGTTCCATATCTAAGTAATTCAATGCAATTTGATTATCTACGATATAGAATTTCTGGTAAGTATAGATAGTACTGTCAAGTACTCCATAAAATATGATTCTTTCTTTTCTTGGTACCGTCTTGCAGCTACAATAGCCTAAAAGCAGACTTACAGATATAACAAATAACAACATTCTCATAAAACATCTTCATATTTTTTTTTATTTGACTCTTGCAAAAAAACATAATTATTTCTCTTAATCAACTCTTTCATATACTCTTTTAGGTATTTGCACTAAATCTTTATTGTATTTTTTCATCAAATTCAAATAAACAGTATAGGACTCTCTTGCATCTTCTTCATCACCATTACCCCATTGGGCGTCTCCTAAAGCAAGCCATTCTTCTTCTTTTTCAGGGTACTTTTTAGTAATCTCTAATAATATAATTCTGGCTTCATTGTACATTTCATTTTTTAAGAAAAAGATAGCGGCATCATTATATATAGATATATTATTCATATCCAACGGAGATTCTTTAAAAATTTCAGGAATATCAAACCACTGTATTTGCCTTAGGGATTCTTTACTTTCCAAATTATTCAAAGAATAATCATCCAATAAACTATTATTACTAACCCAGTTCTCATTCTCAATCGAATCAGATGTGTGATCCGTCTCAAATAATACAGAATCCTCTATCAAGCTATTTGAAAGTTTTTTTGCATATCCATTCTTACCTCCATTGCAAGAGAGTAAGAGTACAGCAAATAAAAGAGTAATGTTAAGTAATTTCATAATTCAATATTGAGTAAAAGTATCAGCCTATTCTCCCTTTTATCATCTATTTTAAAAGAATGCTATGTTTATCCAACAACTTCAGATTTTGTTGTGCCTGAATTACATAATCGTCATCGGCTCGTCCTTGCAGAATCACGGTCATGAAGTCATTATATGCCTCTTTCTTTTTGCCGGCTTTCCAATAGACATAAGCACGCCAAAAGTAATTGCATACTACTTCATATTTCTGATCAATACAATAATTCAAATCACTATATGCTTTATTAATGCTATCCACATACCAGTAAGCAATACCTCTTTGCAGACAAATTTCTTCCAACGCAACATCTTTAGGAGCTATTTTATCATAAAATATCACTTGGGCGCATCCATACACTTCCTGCTTTATTCTTTCTGCTGCATTAAAGTCGTCAATTGCACTTTGGTAATTGTTCAATTCCAATTTTGCATTTCCTCTGTTAAGCCAAGCCATTATATAGGTAGAGTCTTGTCTGATAACATGACAATAGTCTTTTATAGCTTCAGAATATTGTTTTAACTCAAACTTATCGGCTCCTCTGTTTATATAAGCAGGTAGATAAGTCGGGGTATTTTGGATTAATTTATTCCAGACTATAATAGCTTCATGATACTTCTTCTGATTATCAAGACCTACTGCTTCATCAAATAATTTGTTTGTTCTGGAGCAAGACAGAAATATCAATACTATTACAATAATTATGTACTTATATATTTTCATAATCCGATGTCTTTGTTCTATCCATTTTCTTTACCTTGGGAATGTGTCCATATAATCCGGTGAATAACATTTAACCGTAAAATCAGTTGCAAAGATATGCATTATTTCTTTATCTCTCCGGTTGGTCTTTTTATTGTTTACATCGGGAAAGACAAATACTATAAGAAATCTCCTAAAGTATTATCTCCAATAGTAACGAAACTCCGGTTTAAGTTGGCTTTATATTGGTTTCTCTTGACTTCGCTCCGCTCTTTTAATCATGTCTAAACCCCTTATTCTCAACTTTCTTTCTGCATTCTGCACTCTGTCTCAGTTTTATTTCTTATCTTTGCCTATCACTAAAAAAGTTTGGATGTTTAAACTTAAGAAGGATTCCGTGAAGTAAATAGCCTTTTAAACGTAAGTTTGAGGTTATGCTGCAATTCTGGCTCAGGCATATTTTTTGTCTGAGATATTTTCATATATATACATTAATAAATTAAAGCATCATGAATAACGATAATAAATCAATTCACGAATTCGATTTCGATTTAATTTGCGAATATTTCTCAAGTATAAAACGACAGGGGCCTGGCAGTCCTGAAGTGACCATTAAAGCTCTTAGTTTTATTGAGGATCTGAACGAAAATTCTCGTATAGCTGATCTTGGTTGTGGTACAGGCACTCAGACAATGACATTAGCCGGGCATACATCCGGACAAATCATAGGTTTAGATTTGTTTCCTGCTTTTATAGACATTTTCAACTACCATGCCAGTCAGTTGAGCTTACAAGATCGGGTAAAGGGAATTGTAGGTTCAATGGACAATCTTCCATTCAGTAGAGAAGAGTTGGACTTGATCTGGTCCGAAGGAGCAATTTATAATATAGGTTTTCAGCATGGGCTGAAAGAGTGGTGGCAATATTTGAAAATAGGGGGCTATATCGCTGTCTCAGAAGTTTCCTGGTTTACTGATAAACGGCCTGCCGAGATTAATGACTTCTGGATGGATGCTTATCCTGAGATAGATACTATTCCCAATAAGGTTGCCCAAATGCAAAGGGCCGGGTATATCCCTGTTGCCTGTTTTATTTTACCTGAAAACTGTTGGATAGAACATTTTTATACTCCACAAGTAGAAGCCCAGGAGAATTTTCTGAAAAAATATGCCGGTAATAAAGTTGCTGTGGATTTTATTGCCAACCAGCGTCATGAGACCCAACTTTACTATAAGTATAAGGAATATTATGGGTATGTGTTCTACATAGGAAAGAAAATCTGATGTTCCTATCAAAAAGTTAAAGAGGCTCTAAAGGTTATTATTATGGTATTGATAAATACCTTTAAAAGGATTGGGAAAATGAATTTCATCTTTCCCAATCCTTTCTTTTAAGTAGTGTCGTAAGGATTGATAGGTATTTTCTCAGACTGTTTGTAAATATAGGTAGGCGATAAGAAAGGCTTATTTTTCACGGGCAATCTCGACAGCTTGTTTGATGCGGTCGGCCATACCGATTCCTCCTTTGAGATTTCCTGCCAATACCAATCCGGGATATTGCTTTTGTAGTTCGTTAATTGTGGTAAACCTGTCGGCGCTGCTGCTTTCGTATTGGGGAATGGCTTTTTCATGCCGGAAGATGCGTATCAGATCGGGTACTATTCCAACAGGATAATTCAGCATCTCGTGCATGGTAGTGCCAATTAACGTGGTAATTTCGTCATTACTTTTTGTCAGGAGTTCGGGATGCCTTGTTCCGCCCAGGAAATATGAATACAAGGCGCCATCCTTTGGAGAACGGTTGCTGAAGCAAGCCGATGGAAACAAAATACCTAAAACAGATTTTTGTTCACAGGAAGGAACCAATCCCCCAAAGGCAGGGAACTCTTTTCCATAAGTATTACGCAGACCCACACAGACTTGCATAACGGGAGCATAGGTAAGATTGCTAATCCGGTTCATTTGTTCGGTGGGGATAAAAGGAAGAAGTGGAGGCAGGGCATAGGCAGGTATGGTGGTTATCACCTTCCGGCAACGAATTTGATCGACCTTTCCGTTGGCATCTGTAAAGCAAACCAACCAACCACGCTCACAAGGTATCAGGGATGTTGAGGTAGCTCCCAATGAGAATCGTTTATTTCCAATGGCCTGTTCCAATGCTCCTGTCAGATTACTGAGGCCTCCATGAGTAGAGAAAACTTTTCGTGTGGCCAGTCGATCGCGTTGGTTTCGGGGTGAAAACGATTTTGCAATGCCACCGCGAATGAAGCTGCCATAGGTCTGTTCAAGCTGATAAAGCTTAGGGAGGGCGTGACGAGTGACCAACCGCATGGGGTCACCGGCATAGACACCCGAAATGAACGGGTCTACCGCATAATGCAGATAAGACGTGCCCAAGCGACGTTGTACCAGTTCGCCAATGGTTTCGTCAGGATTGTTTCCTCTTGAGCGGAAAGGTTCGCATAGGATATTTAATTTATCTTTTGTACTGAACAACGGCGTGGTAATTGCATTGAACAGTCCCGAGGGGAGAGGGTGAAAACGATTACCTTTCCATATAAGACGTTGTTTGGAAGCTTCGCGGGCTGTTTCTAAACGGCAGATTGGAGAGAGTGCCTCGAGAAGTTCGGCTACTTCAGGGTGAGAGATTATACCGGTATTCGGTCCGCTTTCGAAGGTGAAGCCACTTTCGTGGTAGGTACATATCTGACCGCCCGTGCGGGATTGTTGTTCGATTACTTCGACATCACATCCCTTGCGAGTGAGGTAATAGGCGATAGTCAGTCCGGTGAGACCTGCACCAATGATAATCGTGTCTCGCAAACGATAATTTTTTGTTTCTGGTTGATTCATTTTTACAAAGGTTTTGAATATGAATGTGGGGTATGGAGCATAAGTTTGTCAAGTGAAGCGGCTACGTTGCGTACAAATGCTGAACCTTCGGTTGTCATCTCAAGATAGTCATCAGTATAGTAAATCAGCCCGTCATTGGCAAAGACCGACAGTTTCTGTTCATCATAGGCTGTAGCGGCTTTTAGAGTCGGTACTGATACGTGCAAACGGTTTGACAGAGCTTTCCAATCGATGCATCCATTGCACATTAAGGTTTCAATCACTTCTCTGGTTAATTGCTCGGTTGGAGAAAGGGCGTAGCCTTTGGTAATACATAGTTCGCCTTTGCCGATAGTCTCGATGTAGTGGAGAATATCTTTCGTGTTTTGAGCATAAGCCGATTCGAGTTGGCTGATAGCGGTTACGCCCAAGCCATATACCTGTGCAGTAGTGCGTCGGGTACAATAACCCTGAAAGTTGCGGTGTAATTTTTGGGTTTGCATGGCGATACTCAGTTCATCGTTTGGGCGTACAAAGTGATCCATTCCGATAGATTGATAACCGGATTCAAGCAATAGCTTGGCAGCAGTGTCAAACATATTCCGTTTTTCACGATTATCGGGTAGACCTGATTTCTCCAGAATCAACTGTCGTTTATTGATCCAAGGCACGTGGGCGTAACTGAATGTGACCAGTCTGTCGGGTGATAAGGAAATGGCTTGCTCTATACTACGGGCAAAGCTCTCTACTGTTTGTTTGGGCAAGCCATAAAGAAAGTCAAGGTTGATGCTTACCCCCCTTTCACGTAGCAGAGCAAAGATATCTTCCATCGCTACTAAGGAAGGGCGGCGATTCACTGTTTTCAGGACTTCGATGTTAAAGTCTTGCACGCCAATACTGACACGGTTGAAACCACATTCGGTTAGCTGTAGCCAATCTTTCTCAGAAAGATATCCGGGATGGCATTCAATGGCTATTTCCGGACGATCGATCATCCGGAATGATGATAATAGGTGAGCATTCAGCTCTTTGATCAAGGCTATAGGAATGGCTGTGGGGCTTCCGCCTCCATAATGTATTTGTGCGATCGGGCGGCTCTTGTCCAACAAAGGAAGAATTTGATCCATCTCCTGATGCAAGGCCTTTACATAGGATTCAATGACTTCGGGACGTGCCATAGGATATGAGTTGCATCCGCAATAGTGACACAAGTGTCGACAGAACGGAATATGCAGATAAAACGATAACGCACGTTCTGAAACCTTGTTCGATTGCTGCACAGCCTCCAGGTAGCGGCTGTTGGTAAACGGTTCAAAATAATTGGCTGGTGGATAACTGGTGTATCGGGGTACCGGTACATTGTATTTATTGATTATTTCAGTATACATATGTGTTAAGAATGAATAGTTTGAGATTCTTTTCTGAAGAAACAGAAGATATAGATCAGCGATATGGAAGCCAATACGACTTCGAAGATAAATAGACCGTGATAACCAACCCTGTCGGCCACCACTCCGCTAAGAAAGGCCATAAGCAGACCACTTAGGTGCGTGAGTACAGTTTGAATGGTAAAATCAGTTCCTTCGCATCCTTTGCGTACACAATCCATGGCAGTGGTATATACCACAATGGTTGCCATACCGTAGGCACTCCACAATAGTGCGATGCCCAAACAGAGCATTGGGAGTGAGGGAGGCGTCCACGAAATACACATAAAATAGAGTGTGGTAAACAGAATGAATATCGCGAATAGTATTCTGGAATAATATCGTCCGATTTTGCGAACCAGTAATCCGGCCAGAAAAGATGATGCGAAAGCGGCTCCGGTACCTACGATGCCTATCATAATGCCTATCTCTTTCATCGAATAGTCCAGATCAACCAAGTAAGAACGCAGTACCGATAAAATGCCGATAATGCTGGCGTAGTAAAGTAGTAGGAATCCTATTTGTTTCCAGATACTGCGGCGGGCAAAGAACCATATAAAATCGGTAAGTCGTGCTCGCTTTGCAGATTCCTTGACAGTCATTTTCATGCGCTTATTCTTCAGTAACGGTATCACTGCCAATAGTACGAAAATGCATAAGCACGGTATCACTGCATGCCAGCCATAGTGTTGGAGAACAAGAAGCAGCACGCCCGTTCCTATTAATGTACCTCCGAAGCTACCCATTGATTGCATACTGTTGACCAAACTTTTATCCCGCTTGTCAAAAGAAAGTACAGCAAGTGTGTCTGTGGCTATATCTTGTGTAGCTGAAGCTACAAGTGATAGAAACACCAATCCGATAATGAGGTAAAGATCTGTCTGGATGTCGAGTAGCCCTACTAAAAGGATCAGTAAAGCATATACTATTTCGGATGAAATGATACAGCGTTTATAGTCTTTCATGGTGATGCAATGCCGGTCGATGAGTGGTGCCCAAAGAAACTTCAATATCCATGGAAGTTTGATAAGCTGTAATAAGGCGATGGACGAAAGAGAGTAATCAGCCTGTCTCATCAATACTTGTATGGCAGTAGAGAAGAAACTCATCGGGATGGCCTGTGCGATATATAGACAGAAAAACGTACCAAGGTTCAGTGTCTTCTGGGATAGTGGGAAAAATCTGTTTATTTCCATTTTTTGATGTTGCTTGATTAAAGACGGACGCTGACAGATGTCCCCAGGATGATGGGTTTTCCTTTTTGCGCATAGGCTTTGCTTGTCACGAAGTAGTAGCTCAGATAGTCGGTATTGGTGAGGTTTTTGCTCCAGACTTCCCACGTAAAGTTTCCTTTACTCGCACCAATTTTCAGATTGACCAGTGCATACAGGTTTTGTTTGGCTTGGTTGTCTTCGTACCAATAGATTGGGCCTGTTGCCGATACGCCACCATTGAGTGTAAGGCGGTCGATCCAGGAGCAGATGTTGTAGAATGTATATCCGGCTGTTAAAGAGAAGGTGTGACAGGGGACCATAGGCAGGTAATTACCCCCATAATCTTTTAGGGTGCCACGTTCTTCTTTCTTATAGTGAACAAATCGGGCATCTGTATATCCATAATTCATATGTACGACCAATGAATTTACCGGACGAGCCTGCAAACTTATTTCGACGCCTTTATTGCGAGAGCGACCGGCGTTTCGGATTATATTACCTACAGCCGGAATAGTATTGGTTATCTGCTGATTGCGCCAATCTATATAGAACAATCCTAAGTCGGTTGTCAGTCGACCATTCAGGAAAGATAGCTTGGCGCCTATTTCGTAGTTCCAGTTATATTCGGGTGAATAGATATACTCGTCATCGTTGAGGAAAGAAACATTAAATCCTCCGGTTTTATATCCTCTGGATACGGAAGCGTAAAGCAATTGATTGTGGGATGAGAGATATTGCAAGCTGAATTTGGGAGTAAACTGGCTGAAGTGAAGGGATCTGTCGAATTGTCCGAGAGATTTTGTTTCTCCCTTACCATCTAACGGCTGTTGCACTTTGGAAAAATCGCATCGGGCCTGTTCATAATCGTAACGTAAACCCACAGAGCAGGACAAACCTTGGAACAGATCGAGTGTGGATTGATGATAAAAAGCAATCCCTTGAGTGGGGATCTCACTATTAGTAAGATGCCGGGTGGTATCTGTAAAACGACTGAGGTCAACTTTCCTATCTACCGTTTGCCGGAAAGCAAAAAGCCCCGTTATCCAGTGATAACGACTGTTATTGACAGATTTTGCTGTAAACTCCTGGCAATACATATGCTGTCGTATCCGGTTTTGCCCGTAGAATATATTGCGGGGCGAGAAATCTTGATCAATCCCCATTTTATCTTGTATATACTGATAGGAGGTTTGGCTGTTGAAACTAATGCGGGAACCATCGTAGCGTACATTAACCCCGGAAGTCAACAGATTTCGTCGATACAGTCCTTCATCATTGTAGTTTACGGCTTCTGTTGTTCCGTTATCGGCATTGTACAATCCGTATGGATATCCTCCCTGATTCGAATACTCGTAGGAAGTTATGAAACGGGTGGTCCAATGGGCTGCAGGTTTCCATATCAGTCCGATTCGTCCTGCTCCATTATCAAGCTTGTCCGCTTTCTTATGGGTATACAGGTTTGTAAAAAAGCCATCATTGTGGTGGTAATTGCCGCTAATGGATAAGCCCAGTTGTTCGTTTACCTTTGTATGGTTTGAAGCCATCAATCGAATATCATTGTAACTGCCATATCCCAACCGAAAACGTGTACCTTGATAATCAAGGGGTGAATGGGTGTATATATTGATAATTCCACCGATGGAGTTACGTCCGTAGAGGGTGCCTTGTGGCCCGCGAAACACCTCTATACTACTTATGTCCGACAAGTCAACATCGAAAGCTGAGGTTTCAAAATGGGGAATTCCATCGACATAAAACCCCACCGATGGAGCATCTTTTTTTGCTCCTATGCCTCGGATATAAACCGGAGAGTTTTGTTTAGATCCATAATCGGGCATATAGAAATTAGGCAGTAAGGAGCTTAAGTCTTTAGCTCCCGATATTTCATTTTCTTTAAGGAAGCGATTATCTAAGGTAGAAATAGAAAGTGGTTCACGATTGGGACTGTTCTGTTTAAAACCTACTATCGTTACTTCATCCAGACTGATAGGCTTAACCAATACCGTATCGGGTTCATTAGCTGAAACCATTGTAGCAAAGGGTAGGAGGAAAAATAGTTTTCTTATCATATTTTTAGAATTTGCGGCAAAGGTAGACCATGTTTCCAGAGCGGGCAATCCTCATTTCTTAGGATTTTATCTACCAGTTTCAGTTTGCCTTGCATTAATCGTTTTTATCTTTTATTCTGACATTATTGGTCGTGTGCCTTTTTCATGTTTTCTTCTGGTATATAACAAACCACCCGATTCTATCAGAATAGTATAAATAGGGGGTATTGCTTCATTTGACTGATTTCTGTTAGCGACGACAGCTCCTTTATATTTTCCCTAAAAGGGCTTTATGATATAACTTCCGGGGATGGAAATCATATGTTGTTTTCGTCGGTTTATAGGAAGTAATAGTTTGCCTATAGATTGTATTTATTTGTTGTATAGAGATTTATGTTACTTCTGTTTTCCTCAGGATGCATTGCGGCTATTTAATAGTTAGCCAATTATAGTGCCGGTATTCTGAAATTGTCTGATACATATAAATAGTGTTCTTTTTTATATAAATATAAGAGTTTATAAGATATTACTTTTGCATCAGAAAGTACGTACTTATTAAACGCGGTTCTGATAATATGACTTTTTATCCCCATATCTGTATTGTCAACTGTCGTTTATATAATTATTTTATACATTTTATTGATAAACAAAATGAACAATGCTAAATTATTACATTTAATGGTTTATATCTTAACCATTATTTTAGGATGGGCTTGCACAGAAGTGGATATTACGATGCCCAAAGGTCCTAAAGGTGATAGAGGAATGTCGGCTTACGAATTCTGGAAAGAGAATGTAGAGAATGGAGTGATATCCTGGCCTAAACAAGAGACTGAGATAACTGATTTTTTTAAGTACTTAAAAGGTAAAGACGGTCTGGATGGAAAAAATGCTTTTGAACTTTGGAGAGAGGATGTAGCTACAGGTACTTTAGATAATCCTCACCGTCCGGGAAGTAAATGGCCCGTATCTCAAAATAATCTTAGAGATTTTTGGTATTATCTGACAGGAGCGAGTGGTGAGAATGGCCAGACACCTCATATCGGAGATAATATGAATTGGTGGATTGGTAATAAGGACACTGGAATACGCGCACAGGGCAGGGATGGACGAAATGGTGAAGATGCTGTTCCACCGATTGTTACGATTGGGGATAATGGTAACTGGCTGATTGATGGGGTAGATACAGGAAGACCCTCCAGAGGTGAAGAAGGAGTTGCGGGAACAACACCTACTATTACAATTGGAGAAAATGGAAACTGGGTAATCAATGGGAAAGATACCGGAAAGGCTGCGATAGGTAAAGATGGAAGATCGCCAGAGGTAATGATCGGTACTAATGGAAACTGGTATATTAATGGGAAAGATACCGGTATTCGTGCATATGGTAAAGATGGTGTTGATGGCAAAGACGGTACTAATGGAAAAGATGGTGCCGATGGAAAGGATGGTAGCAATGGAAAGGATGGTGCTAACGGAAAGAGCGCTTATGAATTGTGGGTAGAGAGTGTTGAGGCCGGTTGTAATAATACTGGGCCTAAAGTGAAAGATCCCCATAATCCGTCTTTGGATTGGGATTGTGGTAAAACCTCTTTGAGTGATTTTTGGGAGTTTTTGAGAGGTGCGGATGGCAAAGATGGTGAGGACGGTAAGGATGGAAAACCCGGTATTCCAGGCAAACCGGGTGCTGAAGTTACTATTATTAAAGGAGTACCTAACGTAATTGCGCTTTATTCGCAGCAAGAATTTGGCGAGTATGTCCGTACAACCGATGGAGGAGTAGCTTATCGTGTGTATGATGAATCTGGTAATAAGGCTCCAAAGGCTGTAGTTAAGGGAATCCCCGGCTTGGATCCGACTAAAACCTACACAGCCAATGAGGAGGGAGAGTTTATTATTCCGAAAGAAGATCTTCCTCAGATTGATGAGGTGGATGCTCGATGGGGGAAAGTTAAGGAGGTGACTATTAATAATGTGACAAAGGAATCTGCAGAAAACACTTATGTCCCTAACAGAATGCAGATTAGAATGATTTATATTGGTACCTCTCCATATCTTGATTATGAACATAACCTGCAGTTTAGAGTAGAGAGAAAGACAGATCCTGGTGCAGAATGGAAAACTCTTCCCAGCTATTTACCTAATGTAAATGCCGGGTTTACGTCATACCAGGTTACAAATCCGGAAGATCCGACATCTCTTGATAAAACGAAAAAAATAGAAAGTGCTACACCTAATATGAGCAGTACATCAATGTCTATTAATCCTAATAGATATGTTAAAGAGAACCCTGCCGGTATAAAAAATGGAATAACTGACTTTTGGGATGGAAAAGATAACTATTTCTCAATAGTAAAAGATACCCCTTATTATGGAGAAACGATTTATTGGAATGGAGTATGTAAAATGGCACCTTACCAGATATCTCCTACACTTAAAACATTAGTTTTGACTAAGGCATCTGCTGAAAGTGGAGATGATGTATTCTTAAATCGAGCTCAGGGGGAGTTTGACTTTTCGACTATTGATTTCAATATCATATCTAAGCGTGAATTGGTAAAAACAGTGAAACCGAACGGCATAGATTACATTGAACCTGAATATTATACCCCGGAAGAAGCGAAGGGACTTCTACTTTGTTATGTTAAGTTTACATATACCTCTCCGTTGGGAGTGCAAACAGCTACAAGCGAGCATAATAAGTCAAGTTATAATAAACCTGAGTATGCTGCCCTTAGTCCGTATCTGGGAGCTACAATCTATTCAGTGGGGGCGAATAGTGCTTTTATCTACTCTAACTCTGTATCTTTAGGAATTCTCAAGAAGAAAGTAGATGATGGTACATATTATGTTGAAAATACATATAAAAATATGCCTGTAATTAGTGTAACTTATAAAGATAAATAAAATATAAGCAAGATGAATTTCAGTGTAATAATAAATAGACTTTTTATAGGAGCATTGGCTTTTACTGTCTTTCCCTTCTATACTTATGCTCAAAACGATAAAGTGGAGAGACCGGAATATAGAACCAAAGCTTGGGAGGTGGGGGCTGGTGGGGCTCTTATCAACTGGGATAGAGTGACCTTCTCCGATTTCCGCCAAATAGATGGTGACTATCTGTATCGGATGAATATCGATCATCTTTTTGGTGGTATCCAACTGTATGCTGCTCGTGAACTGAACCCCTGGTTTTACATTGATTTGCAGGGAACATTGGGTTTAGCAAGAAATCAAGTTGAAACAGGCGGGCGTAAATACGATTTCATGTATATGGCCGGTCCGGGACTTCAATTTCGATTTACTCCATTGTTTAAATCAAAATATGTAGAACCTTATTTACGTATAGGTGTTAACTACCTTCATCATGATTTTCATGCAATTAATGCGGGTAAGTTTGGGAATGATCCTATAGGAGAAGCAGAATGGACGTCATCAAATCCTTGGAATAAAGAGACAATAGGATCTAAACAATCCTATTTCCCCTTATCCTTTGGAGCCGGGGTACAAGCTTGGTTTAATGATCATTGGGGAATAGGATTACAAGGAGAATACATAATGCCTGTCGATAAAAATCAAACGCGTTTTGTTCAGGCTTCGATGCGTGTTATGTTCCGTTGGGGTGGAAGTACAAAACGTCCCATACCGGTTGTACAGTACATAGATCGTCCGGTTGATAGGATTGTAGAACGGATTGTTGAAAAGAGAGTTGAAGTACCGACTGTGGTAGAAAGTCATATCTGCGATCTGTTCGATAACATTCATTTTGCGTTTGATAAGGATGTGGTTACTTCCGAATCTGAACTCACTTTGGATAAAATTGCAGATCTGTTGAAAAGCTATCCGGATAACAATTTCTTGATAACCGGATATACAGACGCAAGAGGAAGTGATAATTATAATATGGATTTGTCAAAACGTCGTGCAAAAGCTGTGTATCGAGCGTTGTTGAAACGACAAGTGCCTCAGCATATGTTGAAATGGCGGGGAGTCGGGTATCATGCCAGTTCGGTGCCGGCTTCAGGTCCGGATAAAGTCAGAATGGGTGATAGAAAAGTGTCTATTGAGAGAGTGACGAATTCAGATTACTGGGGTTGGTTAACAAATGAAGAATAATGAGCTATATTAATTTTTCATAAAACATAAAGGCGGCAAGAACAATTTTGTTTTTGTTGCCTTTTTTGTTCCGTTGTTTTGATGTAGAATGAAAAGATTCGAAGAAATAATAGAATGTTAAAGAATTAATCATCATCTGGCTTAAGAGTAGGTAACTCTTTAAACTTCATGAAAAAGAAATGCTTAAAAAGATTATCTTATGAATAAATGTAGAGATAGTTGGCGGATTTGTATAAAATTTTATTATGTAATAAATAACCGCTAATGGTTTAATTTTGTATGTTTAATAAAATAATATTATGAAATTACTTTATTTTAAAGAACATCTGTCATGCATGAACTATCAAGTAGATGTTAATACAGGTTTTGTTTATTATAATTTAGAAAAAGATAATGTAAGTCAAATAGATAATAGTGCTTCTCCTTGTATTTTTTTCCTCCTTGATGGAGAGGTGTCTATCGATAGTGGTGAATATCAGAATGTACATGTTGAGAAAGATGAAATGCTTCTTATCCCACAGCATGTGGATAATAAAATCGAAGTCATATATGATGCAAAATGTCTCTTGTTGTTTTGGAATAAAGACATTAGAGTGTGTGATAAAGTTTATATAAATTCTCTCTCTTCTTATGAGAAAAAGAAAGAAGAGATGTGTGTACTTCCTATAAGAGCTCCTTTACTGGCTGTTTTGGATTCCATCGTTGCATATTTATATGCCAAAATGCAATGTAAACATATGCATCTTATCAAACAGCAAGAGGTCTTGTTGGTTTTGAGAGGGTATTATACGAAGAGAGAATTATTTACTTTTTTTTCTTCTATCTTAGGTCATGCAGGACATTTTGAAGATTTTGTAATGGATAATTATAGGAAAGTAAAGAGTGTGAAGGAATTTGCAGGTTTGTACTGTACTTCTGAGCGCTCTTTTAATCGTAAGTTCCGGGATTGTTTTAAAGAAAGTCCTTACCAATGGATGCAAAAAAAGAAAGCGGAGTTGATCAGAGAAAAAATAAGTGAGTCTGATACTCCTTTTCAAGAGATCGCAATGGATTTTGATTTCAATTCACAAGCTCATTTCACTTCTTACTGTAAGAGATTATTTGGAATGACTCCCAGTAAATTGAGAACAGAAAGTAAACGGATCGATGCTTCCGATTTGGGTTACTGATATATATACCGGAAAATCATATAAAGGCTGGATTAGATGCTTATTCTATTCCGGCCTTTTTATTTTAGTGATATTTTGTAATACAGTTAGTTGGGGGGGTAAACTCTTTCTTTGCTTGGGTTTCTTGATGGCTTCGGTTTCAATTTCCTGTTTCATTTAAATACTTTTGATCACTTTAAGTCTTTGGTCTTTTTTAGTGCTTTGCTCCATTCGGGCATATTAATTCTGAAGTCGAAAAGTGTCACTGGAAAATAAGAATGCAGTTAAGAACTATACTGTGAGAAATGATACAAAATTTGTTCTCATGACATACTCCTGACATCCTGTTTGAGGGATGACTGATAAAAGCCGGCTTTAACTGCAAGTTTAATTTGCCGGGATCCGGTGGAACACATAAATATTACTTAATGGACTGTTATCTTACTCCTTTGGTAACTTTATAAGTTTAATGCCATATCATGCTCATACTCTGTGTGTAAGCAATCTGTTTTATGTAATGTTAGGAAAAATTTCGATTTGGTGCAAATACCTAAATATAGTGATTGTGGGTTAAATTTAGTGTCTTTATCTTTGCCGCCGTAATTAAACAAACAACTAAACTATATTAAGGAATACAGTTTCTATACCCTAACAAACATTAGAGTTTTGCTTTCCTTTTTTTCCTATCCATGCAGGCACTACAGCTTTTCTAAAAGAGTCGATATGGGTGTTAAGTAAGCAGGTTATACCGCTATTCGTAGCTTGATTTCTGCAAAGCGCATCTCTTGTGGAGGTAAATCTAATAGAAGCCCCCTGACAATGTTACAATTTTATTAATATGACAAATAGAAAACCTTTATTTATCATCCTCTTTTCTTTGGGATATTCAGCTATATACTCACAGGAACAGCAGGTGAAGAGTGACTCCATCTACCAGTTACAAGAGGTAGTAGTATCATCCCAACAAATACTTGGAAGTAAGTTTAAAGCAAGAAACCGTACAGGCTCGGCATATTATATCTCGCCCGAGGAAATTCGCAAGCTTGGATATACGGATATCAACCGCATGCTGAAAGCCGTTCCGGGAGTTAATATGTATGAAGAAGACGGTTTCGGGCTTCGTCCGAACATTAGTTTGAGAGGAACGAAGGCCGAGCGAAGTGAGCGTATCTCTATTATGGAGGACGGTGTACTGGCGGCACCGGCTCCTTATTCTGCTCCGGCGGCTTATTATTTTCCAAATGTTGCCCGAATGGAAGCTATTGAGGTACTGAAAGGGAGTAGTCAGGTACAATACGGCCCGTTCACTACGGGAGGAGCCATTAATCTGGTATCGACTCCTATTCCGAACAACTTTTCCGGTAAAGCAAACATTTCTTACGGAAGTAAGAATACGTTTAAATCGCATGCAGCTATCGGAAGTAACTGGAAACATTTTGGATATATGGTGGAATATCTGCGTTATCAATCGGATGGTTTCAAGAGATACGAAGATTATGCAGCCGAAGGATTTAAAAGAAATGACATTATAGCCAAAATGGTGGTAAAAACGGATAAAGTAAGGGGAGTGAATCATGCTTTGGAACTGAAATTCGGATATGCAGGCGAAAATTCGGATGAAACTTATGTGGGGCTTTCCGCAGATGATTTTAAGAAAACTCCTTTTCTCCGGTATGCAGGTTCGCAAATGGATAAACTTAAAACTGATCATCAGCAGTGGGTTGCTACTTATCTTCTGACTTTTTCCAACAAATTGAAAGTAACTACCAACGCATACTGTAACTATTTTCACCGGAATTGGTACAAACTAAATGATGTGCGTGCAGGAACCACCTCGAAAGAGAAAATATCCGTCGCCGATGTACTTATAGACCCGGAAACTAATATCCGCTATTTTGATATTCTAACAGGAAAAACAGACCGGGAGGGTGAGGCCTTATTGGTAAGAGCCAATAACAGAACTTATCGTTCCAGAGGTATACAAACCAGAGCTGAATACCGTTTCAACGTGAAAGAGTTCTTCTTCGACCTGGAGTTCGGGCTTCGTTATCATGCCGATGAGGAAGATCGTTTTCAATGGGATGACTCTTACTCAATGAAAAATAAGAAGATGGTACTATTCATGGAAGGTATTCACGGTACAAATGCCAACCGTGTTACTTCTGCCAACGCTTTAGCCAGTTACCTGCTTGCCAAATTAAGATATAACGTGTGGACTATTACTGCCGGGTTACGATACGAGGACATAGACTTATTGAAAAAAGACTATACGAAAGAAGATTTGGCGCGTTCGGGTAAAGTACGTATTGAGACCCCGAACCATGCACGTGTACTGATTCCAGGAATAGGCGTACACTATCAATTGCTTCCGGCCGCTTCTGTTTTCTTCGGGATCCACAAAGGGTTTGCTCCTCCAAGCGCGGAATTATATCAAAAGCCTGAAAGCAGTGTGAATATGGAATTGGGCACACGTGTTTCTATCGGGAAATTCAAAGCAGAGCTAATAGGCTTCTACAACAATTACAGTAATATGCTGGGAAGCGATCTGGCCGCTTCGGGCGGATCCGGAACGCTTGAGCAGTTCAACGTAGGAGAGGCCCGGGTAAAAGGTGCGGAGTTTCTGGTGCAATATCAGCCTCTGCCTCATACTTGTAGCCTAAGATTGCCTTTGCAGTTATCATATACTTATACGGATACGGAAATGAGGAACTCGTTCGAAAGCCACTCATGGGGTAATGTAGTTAGAGGTGATGAAATACCTTATATTTTCAAACACGCTCTGAACATGCAATTGGGGATAGAATATAAATGGTTCTACGCAAATATAGGTGCACGCTATAACAGTGACATGCGCACCTCACCCGGGCAGGGAACAATTGCGGAGAGAGAGAAAGTTCCGGCGAACCTTATACTCGACGCTTCGGTCAATGTACTTGTAAATAAATATCTGACGCTCAGGTTAAACGCGATCAACCTGACCAATAGGGTTTACCTTACATCCCGCCATCCTGCGGGTCTGAGAGCAGGACATCCTTTGGGAATCTATGCAGGAGCTAATGTACAGTTCTGATATTAAAATTCAATTGTGATAAACAACAAAAAGAATAAATAACAATGAATGCAACATCGATTATAAAAATTGTAATTAGTAGTTTGCTGCTGGCAATCTTTTCTCAGATTTGTCTGGCACAGGAGCCGGCAGAGATAAAAGGTACAGTACGTTCTACAACTGGAGAATTTCTCCCGGGAGCTACGGTGGTAGTGGAAGGAACAGCACGAGGGGTTATTACAAACGTGGAAGGGAAGTTCTCCCTTAAAGCTCGGAAAGGGCAGATGCTGAAAGTGAGTTTCGTGGGAATGAAAACCAGGGTAGTCAAAATCACGTCTGGTATAATGAATATAATACTTCAAGACGATGTACAAGAGATAGAGGGAGTGGTGGTCACCGGCTATCAACAGATTAAAAACAGGGTTTTTACAGGGGCGGCAGCTTCGGTAAAACTGGATGAAATCAAGCTAAACGGTATATCGGATGTATCGCGCATGCTCGAAGGACGTATCGCGGGACTTTCCATACAGAATGTAACAGGAAGTTTCGGTGCGGCACCCCGGATCAATATACGGGGCGGTGCTTCCATAATGGGGAATATACAGCCTCTATGGGTTATAGACGGAGCAGTATACGAAGATCTTGTCTCGCTTACACTTGACCAGCTGGCTTCGGGTGATGCTGTAACCCTCATCAGTTCGGCTGTTGCCGGGCTGAATGCATCTGATATTGAAGACATACAGGTATTGAAAGATGCTTCGGCAACTTCGATCTATGGTGCCAGAGCATTGAATGGAGTGATCGTAATCACCACTCGATCCGGTCAAAGGAATTCGCCGAACAGATTTTCTTATTCATACGAACTAAGCATGCGCTCTATTCCTTCCTATACGAATTTCGATCTGCTCAATTCTCAGGAGAGTATGTCTATTTATCAGGAGATGGACAGAAAGGGATATTTCTCTTTGCAAAATACACTATATGGGCGTCGCAGTGGAGTGTATTATCAAATGTATAAAGCACTCAACACAGTTGATCCGACTACCGGGCGATATTATCTGGAGAATACGGATGATGCTAAACGGACGTTTATGCGCGCAAGAGAGTATGCTAACACTGATTGGTTTAAAGAGTTGTTTACATATAAGCCTATCCATACACATACGGTGACTTTTTCCGGAGGAGGAGAGAATTCTGCTATGTATGCTTCTATCGGCTTTTATGATGACAGGGGATGGACACTGGCTGACAATGTTAAAAGGATTACTGCCAATATCAAGAACTCTTTCTACTGGAACGAGGACAAGATAAAGGTTACTATATCCGCACAAGGAAATCTGCGCAACCAAAACTCGCCGGGAACGATTTCGCAACGTAAAAATACTGTTATCGGAACATTCGAACGTGATTTCGATATTAATCCTTTTAGCTATGCTTTAAGTACGAGCCGCACTTTACGTCCTCATAATGCGGATGGCGAACGAGAGTACTATCGGAACAACTGGGCTCCGTTCAACATCCTGAATGAATTTGAAAACAATTACCTTAAAACCGAAGTGTTGGATCTCAAATTACAGGGCGAACTCTCATACAGGCTTAATAACAACATTGAAGTAAAAGGATTGGCTACGATACGTCATGCGGTTACCAAAAGTTCGCATTTTATAACTGAAGGATCTAATGTGATACAGGCTTTTCGTGCCAACGAGACTCCCTATGTAGCCCTGGAAAACATTTATCTGTTGAAGAATAAAGATGATCCGATGCAACTGCCCCGGGTGGCATTGACACATGGAGGTATATTCAATAAAACGGAAACTTCTTTGCGAAGTTATTTGGGACGTCTGGCTTTGGATTATAATAAGCAACTGGGCGAGCATAATATACGCGCTTTCGGATTTACTGAAATACGATATGCCGATCGCAGCATCAATCCCTTTCAAGGTTATGGGATACAGTATGATAGAGGGAATCAGGTCTTTTCCAACCCCTTGGTTTTTGAAAAGTTGACCAATGAAGGAGATACCTATTTTTCTCTAACCGAACGTTATGAAAGGGGAATGACGCTATCAGGCAGCGCTACTTACGGTTATGCCGGAAAATACATTTTCAATGGGGTATTCAATTATGAAGGATCCAACACTGCGGGTAAATATAGTCGTTCTCGCTGGTTGCCGACTTGGAATATCGGAGCCAAATGGAATCTGGATCAGGAGGAGTATATGAAAAAATACTCTACCATTTCAAGACTCGCCCTGCGTGCAAGTTATGGACTAACTGCCAAAATGAATGAACAAGCTATTAACTCTACTGCGGTTTTCAACCATCTTATAGTCAACCGTACTCTTCTGAAAGACAGGGAGAATGCGTTGCGTATTTTACATTTGGAAAATCGTGATCTGACGTGGGAAAAAATGTATGAGTTGAACTTCGGTCTTGAACTTGGACTGTTCAACAATCGCATTAGTGCAACATTTGATGTGTACCAACGCAATTCGTTCGATCTGATAGATCTTATCCGTACTTCCGGTGTGGGAGGACAGTATTACAAATATGCTAATTTCGGGGATATGCGTACGCGCGGAGTGGAGTTGGCGGTACAGACCCAAAATATATTGAGTGAGAAATTCAGTTGGTCTACCACATTTACTATCAGCGGAATGAAACAGAAGATTACCCGGTTGCTGAATACCCCTAACACCTTCGATATGGTGGCCGGAACCGGACGTGGCAACATTGTCGGTTTTCCACGTGGATCTCTGTTTTCTTTCAATTTTCAGGGGCTTAACAGTGATGGTCTGCCTACTTTCGATTTCGGACTTTATCCTTCCAACAAGGGAGTGAACAGTGAAATATCAGGAGCAGACTTTCTGGATGCCCAGCATTCAAAGTCGTACCTTATTTACCACGGACCTATTGAACCGAGTTATATAGGAGGTATTGCCAATACCTTTAAGTATAAAAACTGGGAATTATCGTGCTTCGTTACCATGCAAGCAGGTAATAAGATTCGGCTGAACCCGTCGTTTGATCCGGCATTTGCCGACCTTAATGTATTTTCCAAAGAGTACTACAACCGCTGGTTGAACCCCGGTGATGAGTGGAAAACAAATATTCCCGTTATTCCTTCACAGGATCTGATACGGAATATCGGAAAAGAAAATATCGAAAAAGCTTATAACACCTATAACTATTCACAAAATAGGGTGGCCGATGGCAGTTTCGTGCGTATGAAAAACATCTCGTTGGGATATCGTCTGCCTCAAAGAGTCCTTTCCTTTCTCAAAATCAAGCAGATGAATGTAAAGGTAAACGTGACGAATCCATTCCTGATCTATTCGGATAAGAAACTAAACGGGCAAGACCCTGAGTTTTATAGATCAGGGGGAGTTTCACTACCTACTCCCAAACAATATACGATGACATTGAATGTTGAATTTTAATTGGACAAAAATGAAGAAGACAATCTTTTTAAGTATCATGATCCTTCTGCTGACGGCGTGTCAGGACTATCTGGAAACAAATCCGGATTCTACCCTTGATGTACAAATAGACAGCGAGGACAAAATAGCCGAGCTCCTTACCGGAGCCTATCCCGAAGCCAGTTATTTTGCTTTCCTGGAAGCACGTACGGATAATGTGGAAGAAAGGGTAAACGGCATTCATTCGCGGTTGAACGAAGCGATGTATTATTGGGAAGACTACGATCAGGAAGATTTAGATACTCCGCTGAATTATTGGAATGCATGTTATGCCGGAATCGCTCAAGCCAATCAGGCATTAGAGTTACTCAGTAAATACCCTAAAACAGATCGGGTAAAAGCGTTGTATGGAGAAGCGTTTCTCTTGCGTGCTTATCTGCATTTCATGTTGATAAATATCTGGGCCGAGCCTTACGGAACCGCCAAATCGGCAACAGCCCCGGGCATACCTTATTTAAGTCGACCTGAAAAAAATGCACTGGTAGACTATGAGCGCGGAACGGTGAAGGAGGTGTATGAAAAGATTGAAAAAGATATGAAACTGGGTCTTTCGTTGGTGGATGATGCTTATTACATCAAGCCTAAATTTCATTTCAATAAGAAAGCGGCCTATGCTTTTGCTTCGCGCTTTTATCTGATTAAGGGAGAATGGGACCGGGTGGTCTCATATTCTGATTATGTACTTGGTGTCGATCCAAAGCCTGTCTTAAGAAACTGGCAGAAGTATAAAAAGGAATTTAACTCCAATAATAAGTATCTCTATATTCGGTATGCAGGTGTTGATGAACCAGCCAATTTATTGTTAACTACCACAGAATCAAGAGTAGCACGTAATATCCCCTCAGAAAAATATGGAGTAACAACCCAAAGTGCCGAAAAGGTGTATAATCAACACGGAATAGACGGATGTTTTAATTTCCGGAAAATGAAGATGCAGCCGTACTTTCTGTTCAACTATAATGATGGGCGTATAGACGACGGACAATATATAGCAAAATTCGATGAACTTTCATTATCCGGTTATACAGGTATACGTCCCAGAGGGCTGTATGTTACCAATGTTTTATTCTCTACCGACGAAGTTATGCTCAACCGGATGGAAGCGTATGCCATGCTTGGAGAGTATGATAAAGCAATAGATGATTTGTTGGTCTACTTATCTGCCAAGTATGGAGTGTACCCTTCTTGCAACCGTTCGGCTTATACGCAGACAAGTGGCGACAATTACCAGACTTATACTCCATTCTATGGAATGAGTATCAATCAGTTGGCGCTGATAAAAATCTTTTTAGGTTTTAGAAGACAGGAATTCCTGCACGAAGGTCTGAGGTGGTTTGACATTCGCCGTTTTTATATATCGGTCAAACGTACATCGAAGTATAAGTTTTACAGGCAACTGGAAAAAGAAGATTCCAGAAAGCTTCTGCAAATTCCGACAGAAGCAGTTAACCGGGGATTGGTTCCTAATCCCCGATAAAGTATTCTAAAAGATAATTAAACAACAAAACCGAGCGTATGAAAATAATAATCAAAAAAGTGAAATTCAGATCTTTTATCCGGAGAAGTCTGTATTTTCTCGTTACCTCTTTCCTATTGGCAGGCTGTGAGAAGGAAGCACCCTTATCTGATCGGAGTGTAGTGGAAGCGGGTGCGGTAGAGCATGAAAAAACAGAGTTGGATAAATGGATATTGGATACATTCACCCTCCCTTACGGCATCGAAGTGGAATATCGGTGGGACAAAAATGTAGTGCAAAACGGGAGCTATATCTATCCTCCCGCAGTCGCCAATGTAAAAAGTGTGCTCAAGGCTATCAAGGCCTTATGGATTGATCTCTACACAAGCCCCGATTTGGGAGGAGAAAAGTTCTTATTGGGAAAGAATCCTCTTAAAATATATATGTACGGAGGAAGAAATGTAGATGGAAACGGGATGGAATTATTAGACAATCCCGAGGCGACAACTAATGAGATGTTTCTGTACAACATCAACGAGTTCGATCCTAAAGATGAAGATAAAGTTTTTGTCTTAATGCGAAGTGTACATCACCAGTTTGCCAGACATCTTATGGAGCTTTTCCCTTACGACAGAAACAGATTCCTATCCATAAGTAGAAATAAATATATCGAATCGACCACCCCCATTGCATGGGTCTTCAAAGGAGAGACGCATGGACGTAGAGTGTTCGTTTTGGCCAGATATGCCAATAGAAAAGGCTTTTTTACCTACCATTCTCTTCTCTCGCCCGAAAAGGACTTTGCGGAAATTATCAGTTCAAAGCTGACACATACCCCCAAAGATATACTTAAAGCCTTGACTGAAGCAAAAACTCCTTATACAGCCGGATCGGATCAGGACCTCCAAAATGCATATAATGAACAAGCTGTCCAGGCATACAAAGAGTTGACAGAAAAGCAAAAATTGGTAGAAGATTACTTCAAGAAAGAAATTAAGATTTCGCTTAATTATCTTCAACTGAGAAGTATAAAGCAATTAAAAGCATTTACTAAACAAAAATAAAAAGCATGAAAACAGGATTTCGAATACTGATTCTGATAATGGTTTTCTTTTCATGTAAGGATGAAGAAATCTTCGACTTATCTCCTTCTGAACGGAACGCGAAACATATTAGCGAGCTGAGAAAGGAGCTTATAAACGCCCCTTACGGATGGTCTGTCACCTACTTCCCCCGAACAGACTCTCTGCTGTTTACGAACGTGAACGAATTGATAACTCTTCCCAAAGGGATATTCGAAGAAAAGTATAAATATGGATATGGCGGACACTGCTTCCTGATGAGGTTCTCTGACAATGGAATTGTAGAGGCTGTGGCCGATTATACCGAGCAGAGTTTGCAGGAAGTTCGGCAAAGTGAGTTTGAAGTGAGCCAAAATACATTCACACAACTGAGTTTCACTACTTATAACTATCTGCACTCTTTGGTGAACGACCGGTTCACCGGTTCTTCGGATTTTCTTTATACAGGAAAAAATATTGATGGAAATCTGATATTTAAAACATCCTCATATATAGAGCCTGCACGGGAGTATATTGTATTTACAAAACTGAAGAGTGATGAAAGTTGGCAGGAGGATATCAGAAAGTCATATGACAATAAGCTGTTCTTTGAGAAGATGAAAAATCCTCAACTAAGTATCCGTAAGGCCGACCGGGTTTATTTTCGAAGCGACATGCGTATGAATGCCACTTATAGCACGGATGGAAATACGAAACAACCACTGGAAGTATATCAACGCTATCGTCTGTTTCTTGCCATAGATTACTTTGCTCCTCAGGGATGGCTTGGGAATAAGGTGAAAGGCTTGGGATCGGGATATGTAGGTACAGCTGACGGCTTGACTTTCAGGCCCGGTATACGGTATAGTGAAACATACACTTTTTATGATTTCCGCAGAGAGGGGGGGAGATTCGTTTGTGAACTTGTCAAAGTATTTGACCCTTACAGTAAAACAATGCGTTGGGTAAGCAGACACCTTGCCCCCGAAGGAGAAAAGACCGGAGTAATAGCTGAAATCCGGGATGAAATTTAAATATTAAAAACCAGAATGAATATGAAACATATATGGATAATTTGCCTGCTGGTCGTATGCAGCTGCAATACAGTAAAAGAAGATTTCGCAGTGAATGAAGATTATGAAAAACTATTTCCACCCAAAGAGATAGAGAAACCTGCAAACAAGCGTGGAGAGCTGTTCGTGCAATTGTGCGATCCTAATCAGGCATTGGAAAGTTACCAATACCCCGGTACGGAAACACCGGATGACGCTGAACAATATAAGATAACCCTGATATGTTCGTTTCAGGAAAAAAGTTGGGATGGAAACCTTACAAATGATGTCATTGCCCAGTACAAAGTGAAATATATTAATGAGAAGAAAGAGCTGGTGACAATCAGTTGTGGAAAGAAGAGTGCGGGAGTGGCACGAGAGGATACAGGCCGGTTAATCCCTAACGTAATGTATAATGGAGAGAAATTGGAAATCTCTTTTAATGTCCATTCGGGATTTCCTCTATATCTGTGTGTTACCGGGGAGGGACCCAGGTCTTCCAACATAAAAGCAAGTATCAAAGCCGTTTCTATCGACGGACTGATTGAAATTCCCGGTTTGGAAACAGAGCAATATCAAAATGAGGAAGGGATCAACCCACTGAGGTATCCTTATTGTGAATATTTGATTTTACCTTAAGAAAAAATAGCAAAAAGATGAATTACTTACTGAAATATATACTCTCTTTCTGTCTGCTGACGAGTGTCGCAGCTTGTACCGAAGGGATAAATGAAACAGTGGAAAGTGCGTACCAACTTCCGGTATTTCCTGAACCTTCATACAAATTCTCAAGAAACGGGGAGAGTTCTGTAAATGTGCTGGAATGTGAATTTCTGAAATCTCCCATTGACCGAATTTTTTCGGAATATATGAATGAAGCGCGTATGAGTACTCAAAGAGATTATGACGAAGCACGCCGTATCTATCATGAAGGGACATTCGGACTGAAACCTCAGAAAGAAGTTTCCACTTCTCCTGCACATCTGAACGATAGAGAAAAGATTCTGCGAGACATCGACAATTGGTTTGAAACTTCCGCACGCATTGCGGGTTTAGGGGCGAACATTCCCTCTTACGAACATAGGAACAGGGAAGCTGCGAAAGGTTCGACGGGATATGTAGGCAACAATATAGGCGATTCAGATATCTGTTATGTAGATGAGAAAGGGATTGCCGTGGCCGAGGTCTACAAATATGCTGTTATGGGGGCGATATATCTGGACAAAATATTGAATATACATCTGGGTGAGGAAATATTGGGAAATAACGAGATACTTGTCCGAAACGACCTGACACAACTCTTACCCGGCCATAACTATACAGAGTTAGAGCATCATTGGGATCTGGCTTATGGATATTACAGCTTCTGGAAAACATTGGCTCAGTCCGATGGCTTACCTGCCTTAAAAGACTGTCACTTACGCATCTTCCGCTCCTTTGTAAAAGGACGGACCTTTATGGAGACTTCTCGATATGATGAAATGAGGCTACAGGCCGATACCATCAGACAAGAGCTTTCGCGGGTGGTTGCCGCAAGAGCTATGAATCTGCTTGTCGGTCCTAATACATTTGCCAATCTAAAAGAGAATCCCAGACGTGCATTCCGCCTGCTCTCCCAAGCTTACGGGTTGATCTATGCTGCACAATTCGCATGTAATGCGCAAGGAAAGCCATTCATTACAAACGAAGAAACCGGAAACTTATTGCATGAACTGGAAAAGAACGATGGTTTATGGGATAAAGAGCACTTATTGGGAAAAGAGCAAACCGAAGGGGCGTTATATAATTTGGCAACTCGCATTGGACAAATATTTGGAGTTTCATTGGAAGACATTAAAAAATAAGGAGAAAAATGAGAAAGATACATAAACTGCTTTTACCGATAATTATATTCATGTCGGCAACAATCCAAGTCAAAGCTCAAAAAGAAAATATCATTCCCAATGGAGGATATGAAGAGTGGAGAGATGGGGGACAACCCATTGGCTGGCGTATAGCAAGCGACTTTAGTCCGGAACAAGTACAGGAGAGGCGTCCCGAGAGTCCGGGTACATATGCACTTAAGATATGGCTCAACGGAGGATCTATCTATTTGGCTCAACCTACGCCGGTAGAAGGGGGAAAACAATATGCATTCTCTTTCTGGTACAAAACGAATATAAAAAACACTGAAATAGCAGTAACTTTATTGTGGTATGATGATGGAAGGATAAAAAGTAGAGAGAAAATACTTTCGGTAAGAACAGTTAAAGATGAATGGAAAAAAGCGGAGGGTGTCGTAACAATTCCGGAGAATGTTTATAGTATGGGGATGGGCATAAAAACACTTCGGGTTTATCAGGAGGGCTATATGCTGTTCGACGATATGTCGATGGTGCCCAAAGGGAACGGACCGGACATATCTTCCGTTCCGAAAGCCCCCCGCAATCTGAGTATAAAAGCGTATCAGAGCGAAATGGAGATCTCTTGGAATAAAGTCATGGATGAAGAAATGCGATGGGAAGTTATGTTTGATGGCAAAACCGAAACAATCACATCCGGAAATTCATATATGAAGACAAAGCTTAAACCGGGAAGTGAGCATCATGTCAAAGTAAGAGCAGTAAAGGGTAACGAGTTTTCACCATATGCCGAACGAAAAGGAGTGACGGAAGGAATGAGTAAAGCAGAAAACTCTGAAGATCGGATTCCTTACCTGCGTACCATCACTCCTGACGGGAGTTGTAAGGGGCGTTTCCTAAAGCTCTATTATAATGAACTGGCCAATCCTGATGCGAGAATCTCTTATAAATTGAACGGAATAACAGTTAACCCTAAAGATGATACTTTAGAGTTCCCGGAGTTCGGAGGGTTTTACAAACAGTTTCGACTGGAAATCTATATTGATGAGGGAGAAGGTCGTGAATGGGAGATTTTATATCCCCAACTGGGTGTAGAAAAGATTCAAGAATAAAAATACAATTAAACAGGAAACAAACCAATGATAAAGAATGTAATAACCCAATTGTGTATCGTTTTTTGCCTTATTTGCTTTTTTGCATGTGAAAAACAAAAAGAAGAACTTCCCGATATCCGGATAGGAAAAGAGAAGGGGGTCGAAGAATTGTTGTTGAATAAACAAACGGAAAAAAGACTCCTTCTCTCAGGCGGAAACGGGAAATACATAGTTAACGTAGAAAACGCACAGGTAGCTACTGCCTATATAAGTATGGACACGCTTAAGGTAAAAGGTCTGTTGGAAGGTGAAACGTTTGCCACTATCATTTCGCATGACAAGCGTGCAAGGCTGAAAATCAGCGTGGTCTTTCCCGACTTGGAAGTGAGCCATTCAACGGTTCAGTTCCTTCCCGGATTTAAAAGTAAATACGTAAGTATCTTCGGAGGAGGGGAACTGACCAAATTGGAAGAGAACGACCCGGCGGATATCATGGATATCAAATGGGACGGCTCTACCGGGATGCTTGAGATAAATCCTAAATATGAGGGAGAAGCCCAAGTTATCGCTATTTCAGAAGATGCAAAAGAGAAGAAAATCATCCATATTAAAGTGAGACCGGAAGGAGAACTGGAGACTTTGGGTTGGTATAGTACCAATGCAAGTTCATATTATTTGATTCTGAATAATAAAATGGTGGTCAAAAGAAAAGGAGTAGGTACGTGGATTGCAAACAGCGCCCGTCCTTATGGAGGGGGAGGAGTGACTTATAGTAGTTCTTATATAAAATTAGCTCCCATTGTGAACCCCATACAGGGTGATTCTGTTGATCTGAATATTCTTCGTTATGAATCCAAAAAACCGCAAATAACAGAAGGGATACATCGGTTGTTTGTAGAAGAAGTGCGTGAGTCGGAAGTCATGTTGCGGGGGAGAGGTTTCAAGTTTCTGCTTCCTTATCAGAAGTGAAATATGGATGTGGATTGTGTTAATTTATGGGATTCATTATTTGTGTTAGAATCTACATGATTAATTAATAACTGTGTTTTATGAGTATAGAAATATTGTTGCAAACCGTTGCTGCGAGTTTTTCTTGTCAGTCGCTTTTTTGCGTCACAAAAAAAGTAGGCTGTCTGATTGATAAGATATCCGGTAGGGTGAATGATAAGGGAGCATTGTTATTTGCCCTGTTCATTCTATTGGCGGGTGGGAGCAGGGCAAGGCAACATAGAAAAGAGGATTTTATAATCCGTGGTAAGCAGGTTGCAGTTTTTGGACGCAATATATTTACAGACCGGAATTTATCTTTTGAACCTAACCTGGATATCCCTACCCCTGAAAATTATGTGTTAGGACCCGGAGACGAATTGATTATCGATGTGTGGGGCACTTCCGAAAATACAGTCAGAGAAATTATTTCTCCTGAAGGTACTATTCACGTGGCAGGTATAGGTCCCATCTTTCTGGATGGAATGAGTATACAGGATGCCGAACGGAGCTTAAGACGTGAATTCAGTAAGATTTATGCCGCTATTTCCGGAAAATCGGTTCATATCAAGTTATCATTAGGGGGAATCCGTACCATCATGATCAATGTCATGGGTGAAGTACAGGTACCGGGTACTTACCGCTTGTCGGCATTTGCATCGGTATTTCATACCTTGTATCGTGCCGGTGGGGTCAGTGGTATTGGAAGTTTACGTGATATTCGTGTTGTGAGAGGTGGAAAAGAGGTCGCTTGCATTGATGTATATGATTACATTATGAAAGGAAAGTTGACGGACGACATCCGTTTATCGGAAGGCGATGTCATTTTGATTCCTCCTTATGAGAATTTGGTTAGTATTTCCGGAAAAGTCAAACGTCCGATGGCGTATGAAATGAAAAAAGGAGAAACCATAACAACTCTGCTCAGCTATGCGGGAGGTTTCACGGGAGATGCTTACCGGGACGCGATACGTCTGTTTCGTCTGAATGGGAAAGAGAAACAGATATACAATGTAGGGCAGGATGATTACCAATCTTTTGTTTTGACCGACGGTGATGAATTGTCTGTTGAGGCGGTATTGCAACGTTTCTCAAACAAAGTTGAAGTTCGTGGTGCTGTGTACCGTGCCGGCGTATATCAATTGGACGATAGTATCACGGGAACTGTCAGGCAGTTGATCAGTAGAGCAGAAGGACTTCGGGGAGATGCTTTTCTCAACAGGGCTTTGTTGAGACGTGAGCATGAAGACCTAACACATGAAATGATCCCGGTCGATTTGAAAAGAATGATGGCTGGTGCAGTCTCCGACCTACGTTTACAGAAAAATGATGTTCTTTATATCTCGAGTGTGAAAGACATTGAGAAAGAAGGTACTTTATCTATCTATGGTGATATAAGGAATCCGGGAGATTTCCCTTATGTTAAAAATACGTCCATACAGGATTTGATTGTAAAAGCGGGAGGATTGCTGGAATCTGCTTCTATGGTCCGGATCGATGTCTCGCGGCGGATTAGAGATCCTAAGAGTATATCATCTTCCACTGTTATCGGAAAAAGCTTTGCGGTTGAACTTAAAAACGGGCTGGTGATGGGGGAGGATAAAGGATTTGAACTGGAACCCTATGATATCGTTTTCATTCGCCGAAGTCCGGGATATCGTAAACAGGCCAATGTAACAGTTGAAGGCGAAGTGGCCTTCACCGGTAATTATACATTAATCCAAAGCAATGAGAGGCTGAGTAGTCTGATAGCAAGAGCCGGCGGACTATCGAAAGAAGCTTATGTAAAAGGAGCGCGTCTGATACGCAGAATGACGGCGGATGAAATGCGTCAGAAAAATGATGTTCTACGTTTGTCGGTCAGAGGAAGTGAAAAGGCTTCTGTATCTCCGGTTACTCTGGA
>OGZE01000430.1_pt1 | contig 32402 bp, 34 predicted proteins | sample 1576731 | NCBI WGS metagenome assembly OGZE01 (sample SAMEA3541503, study PRJEB24748) | human gut metagenome | biome: human gut; feature: human-associated habitat; material: faeces | place: China | collected 2012 | reverse complement strand
ACTTAGTTTCGTTGCTTGCTGTCCTTGATAATATTATTAATAATACATCAGATAATATTGACCGAGTAGAAAAGGCATATAGTTTAAAAACGACAATACATAATAAAAAGAACGATAAAGCAGCTGCAAAAGAGAATCAGCTACAATTAGCCTTATATTTTGAAAATATTTCTGAAATAAAAGATGATATAAGATCATTGTATATTGCAGAAAAAAATTTAGAAAAAGCAATTTTAATATATAAAAACGAAGGTAAAAAAGAAGAACTTGAAAGAGCCACGAGAAAACTGTTAGAGGTGCAAAAAGAGATACCTAAATATATGGTTCCTATTTCAGTGAAAGCGGATGCAACTAAGGATTATAATGCATATATAGCACTATTTGAGGGATTGAATTTCAAACAAGCGGTTGTTAGACTTATTCAAAGTGTACCTATTATTTCTAAAAATGAAATTGAAAAACGTGTATTAGAAAATGTTACTAATCCAATTGCTTGCTTGTTTGGAGTGGGTGTGAAAAATGATAAAGGGCAAACAATTGCCAATATTCCTGGACTAGATATTTCAGATCCTAAGAAAGATATGTCAGTGTTTGAAATGCATATGAACCAGGAGGCATTACAACTAGAAGAATGTTATGGAAAAGTATTATGGTGGGGAATGTGTTTCATTAAGGAAAAATATACGTTTGAAAAATCAGATTTATTATTCTTGATTGAAGACAATCCTATAATCCCGGACGGGAGAAATAAAGTGATTCTTTCTGCAATCTTCTATGGCCTGAATGGGGAGTTATTTGAGGCGTTACACATTTTAGCACCTCAAATGGAAAAACTTTTTAGAACAATTGCTGAGGCGTCAGGAAGTGTAATGGCGGAGCTAAAAAAAGATTTTACTGTTCAAGAAAAGCTATTAACATCTATTTTTGATGATGAAGTACTGTGGGATTGTTATGATAATGACATTTTATTTTTATTTAAAGGATTATTGAATGAAAAATCAGGAGCGAATATAAGAAATGAAATTGCACATGGAGTTATGACTAGCGGAAAAGGAAATAGTGCGGTTGCTATCTATTTTTATTGCCTTGTATTAAGAGTTCTTTCTTTTACATCAAAAGGATATTACGAAATAATAAAGGAAATAAAAGAAAAATCATAGGAAAGGAAGTGAAAGTGTGTCTTTTATTCCTAATAGAAATAGAAAAAGAAATCCTGAGTGGTTTGTTGATTTGGAACAAGGATTAAATCGTTTTCTGGATAAAGGTGATTGGCTGTATAATTTTGAAAATGAAAATCCACAACCAAAGAAACAAGATATTGAAGCACGATATTTGTCACAGTATTTCTTTTCAAAATTAATTCAAAGTATTGATGAAAGGTTCAAGGTAGAGATAACTGATAGTACATATATGTATTTGATTTGTAATGGCAAGGAAACAATGTTTCATATTGATGTTATGAATAATCCTAAGGAGTTTCATACCTTTGGGAAAACAATAAAAAAAGTGTCTATTGATGAATGGGAAAAATGGAGAAATGAGCTGTATCATACAATTGGTAATTTCACCCCAGTTCCGTGGCCAATTATGAAATATGGTAGTATAAACATGCAGGACATACATAAGGGGTTAGATGAGAGATGGGATTTGTTTTTGAAACTTTGTCAATCTGAATGGACATATTTTAAAAAGTATAGCATTTACATTGATTTTCAATCTTATATAAAACTTACGTGCCAGGAAATTTATTTTGTAGAAATATATGATTTGTTTAATGATAAATTTGGAACACACTCTATAGGTGATTTGTCAAATGAGGAACTTCTTAGCTGGTATGATGCAATTAGCACGATAGATTTAAGCAATAAGAAAATTGTAACTTTTGGTAATGATTTATCGAACGATGTAAGGAACATTAATCGGTTAATTACTATCAGGGGAAGATTGATGATGGCGCTTGTTAAAAAAAATAGGCAGTAGTAATCTGACCGAGGTTTTACTACGCTTTTACTACGCTTTTACTACGATTGACGTCTGTGTATTGCATAGTTTTGCTACAATTTGCACTTTTACATACATTTTTATTGAAGGGTGTAAATACCCTGGAGACCTTGCAAAACCTAGCAAGACTACGCGGTATTTATCAAATTATGAAGGAGAAATTTACGTGATAAAAGTATTATTTGTTTGCCACGGCAGGACAGAGGGACTACCCGCAATTCGCCGTATAATGGGGCGAAACGGGGCAATTCATAGGTAAATGAAAAGAATAAGACTACCGAAAGACTACTTTTCAAGCACTTTAAAAGAAATTATGTAGTAGTTATCGTTAAAAGGGTTATATAAGGAAGTGAACCCTCTTGGGTATCGTTAATAGGGTTATACTGAGAGACTACTACATTCAAGAATTAAATTCGAATAGTTGGATTTTCGTACTTATATTGTTAGGATGCCTTGCAGCAATGCAGGACATTTCTTTTTGTGTATGCAAATTGAAATTATAAACCAAATGGTTTATAATATATGAAACGAGTTTGTTTGCAAAAATCACGGAGAATAAACATGAAAACATCCGATATGATAAGAGAACTATGTGATAAAAAGAATATAAGTGTTTCAGAACTTGCCAGGAGGATAGGTCAAACTCCACAGAATTTTGGTAAGAAAATGAAACGAGATACAGTGACTCTTAATGAGTTGAAGCAGATAGCAGATGTAATGGAAGTTACATTTGAACAGTCATTTATCCTCCCGGATGGAGAAAAGATAAAGATAAGCAATGAATAGTATAATGCCTATTTGCCTATACAAGCAATAAGGCAACTCGAATTTTTTCGTTTTGGGATGCTTGCAGCCAGGAGTAACCGAGGGGTGAGTTGACAAGATGATTTTGTGTAGGGTTGTGTGGATAGGAATATTATCAAGACAGCAAGAATGCGGATAAATAGCCGCGTAAACGAAACTAGTTTTGCGTTCGCAAACTTTTATAGACTTTTGCGTATTTTTGTGATATATTGTTTAACATAGTTCACCAGCACTTCGAAACAAAGGCGTATAAGTATTCGGTGGTGCAAAGAAGAACAGAAAAGCATACAAAGTGTGGAGGTAAAGCGGATGCGTTTTAGCTACAATAAATTGTGGAAATTATTAATAGACCGCGGAATAAATAAAAAGACATTGCGTGAAATGAGTGGGATTAGTGCCACATCGGTTGCCAAACTTGGAAAAGGTGGCAACGTCAACACAGATGTGCTGCTTAGAATATGCAACGCTCTCAATTGTGATGTTGGAGATATCATGGAATTTGTTAGAGAAGAAAATTTTGAAGAACAGGAACGAAAGGATGCATTTTCTAATGGGTAAAACTAATACATCCTTGGCAAGGGTTGAAAAATATAGTGCTGTAGATGAGGCATTGAACCTTATCTATTTATATATACAAGAAGTTTATTCGCCGAAGGAAATAGAACTGATTTGCGGTGAGTTAAAAAGCATTGCAAGAAGAGACGATTTTGAGTGTGTTGATGTAGCTTCATCTAAACGAACATATACTCAAGTTCAGGATGCTCTTTCCAAGATTAATGAGAAACAGAGCATAAGAAAAAGCAAGGGGGTATACTACACCCCAAATGATGTTGTCCGATTTATCCTCACAAATAGTATTAAAGCCTCATTCGGAAAACTTACAGCGTCCAATGTTAGTGATATGAACCTGAATAACATACCATACCGTTCATTTTGCTGTGGGAAGACCGTGTTTGACCCAACGTGTGGGGCGGGAGAATATTTGCTTGCAGCACTTGAAATTAAAATTGATTTGTTAAAGAAAAATGCAAAGATTACCAATCGTCTTATACAAGAGGTAGTTTCTACGATTTATGGCAATGATGTGAATGTGGAATCCATAATTATTGCAGAATTGAGATTGCTACTGTTCATTATAGAATCTTGCGGCGTTGATTATTGTATCGGGCTTGGAAATGTAATGAACAGACGATTCACATCCTTTGATTTTATTGTAGACAAGGCCTCTTTTGAGGATAAGTATCATATCGTGGTAGGTAATCCTCCTTATGTTGAGGATTTCAAATCCGGTCTTGAACTTAATGATAAGTATGGGAACATCTATGCTAATATCCTCATAAATGCGGCAAAGAAGCTTGAAAAGAACGGTTCTATCGGATTTATAATTCCTCTTTCCTATGTGTCTACTCCAAGGATGAAAAAACTTAGAGAGGAATTAGGAGACCTAGTTTCTGAACAATATATTTTAAGTTACGCAGATAGGCCGGATTGTTTATTTGATTCGGTACATCAAAAATTATGTATTCTAATCGGCAAAGACCGAAAGGTGAAAAAAACTGTTTTTACCGGAAACTATCAGTATTGGTATAAGCAAGAACGCGGTACGCTTTTTACTGACATCCAAATGGTAAGGAATAGTTATGAGAATGCAAATTTTATTCCTAAGTTAGGTACAAAACTAGATATTGATATCTACAAGAAAATAACTGATACACGAAAAATGCAATCGGTATATGCTATATCGAGAGCTGGCACTGAATCGGTTTTCTTAAATCGTCGAGAGGCGTTTTGGATGAAGGCCTATAGAGAAAAGGTGGATGACCCTGAATACAAGGTTTTCAGTTTTCATACCCCGTTAGAAGCTGATTTTTGCTATTGCCTAATCAACTCTACCCTTTTCTGGTGGTATTGGATTAGCGTGTCTGATTGTTGGCACGTTAGTAAAAATTTAAACGGATTCATGATGCCTCTACAGGTTGATATGACTGGTGCCACGGAATTGGCTAACAACTTAAGAGAGCGATTGGAAAAAACGAAAGTATATGTAGGCACAAAACAAACGCAGTATGAATATAAACATCGAGAGTGCTTGTCAGAAATTTGGGCTATAGATGATTTTATAAATGCTGCGTATGGACTGACTGAAACCGAAAGCAAATATATTAAGAATTTTGCTATTAGGTACAGGACAAGCGGAGGAATTGACGCAGATGAAAATAATTGATTTATTTGCAGGATGCGGGGGCTTATCCCTTGGTTTTATCCAAGCAGGATTCAGCGTGGAAAAGGCGGTAGAGTATGACCCCATTATAGCGGACACATATCAGCGTAATCATCCAGAAGTTGATGTGATTGTTGATGACATAAAAAATATAGACACCTCTGATATGTTTGCAGGAACGACGGCGGATGTCATTATAGGAGGACCACCTTGCCAAGGTTTTTCTATGGCGGGTGCGAGAATTAGACAGGGATTTATAGACGACCCTCGAAATTACCTTTTCAAGCACTACTTTAATGTTGTAAAAGCGGTTAGACCTAAAGTTTTCGTTATGGAAAATGTAAAAGGTATATCTACTATGAAAGGTGGAAAAATTTTTGAAGAAATCAAAAGAATTTTTCAGGATCCTGAAGCACTTAATGGAAAACCATACCGTATATACCACAGGGTAATCAACGCTGCAGATTTTGGAGTACCCCAACGAAGAGAAAGAATGATAATTATAGGGACTCTTGTGGACGAAGCGGACATTGATACCTTATGGGAAAAAACTTTAAACGAGATAAAAAGCGAGTACCCTGCCTATTTTGATGAGGTAACGGTTCTGGATGCGATAGGAAATCTTTCGATGACAAGTGAAGATGGAGTGATTGATAATCCATTGCCAGAAACTGATTATGAAAAGTATTTGTCCTGCGATGCAAAAACGCTTACAAACCATTCACGGTCACGCCATTCAAAGGTAGCAGTGGAAAGAATGAGTAAAATAAAAAACGGAGAAAATTATACTGCTCTGAATGAACAGATTAATTCTGTTCATAGTGGTTCGTATGGTAGACTTTGTTGGAACGAGCAGGCGTCGACAATCACTACAAGATTTGACACTCCTGCAGGTGGTCGATTTATCCATCCAGATGAAGACCGTACATTAACACCGAGAGAGGCGGCGCGAATTCAAAGTTTCCCTGATAGTTATGTTTTTTACGGAGATAAGCGTTCGATAAGTCGTCAGATCGGTAATGCGGTCCCGCCGAAAGTATCATACTTTCTTGCAAGATTGGTAAGGAACATATTGGATGTAGAAAATAGCGAAAACATTGGAGATTGATTTATATGAAGAATTTATTATTCACAGGTAATCCAGCGACTGGAAAGACTTTTCTTGCCAGGGCTGCTGCGTACTACCTGTGCTATGAAAAATTAAATATAGATACCCTCCAATCAAGGGACATCTATAAGGATTTGGATAAAATTGAGGATTTCATTTGCAGTGATAGATGTGAGTTTATTCAAGTTCATCCGAGCATGACCTATGAGGACATTGTATACGGGATTGATATTAAAGCAACCGAAACAATGACGGTCGATTATGTGGAAAAGAGAATAAAAAAACTGTGTGACAGAGCAGGAACTACGGAAGAACTTTATGCGGTAATATTTGACGATATTTCAAGAGTAGATGCCGGAGCGTTGCTTGGAAATTTGATTTATGCTATGGAGTTCAGAAATGAATCTGTTCCCCTTTCAGATGGTTCTACTTTATGCATCCCGGATAATGTCATCATGATTTTAACCGAGTGCAGAAATTTCCATGCAGGACACCTTGACTACGCATTGAGAAGAAGAATGGGCTATGTTGCCGAACTGAAATCAGATCGGGATGTGCTTGAAAAATATTATGACACTGTAAATGCAAATGCTGGGCGAATCATAATTGATATATTCGATAGCATAAAAGATTTTATTACTACGAATGCTGCTCCTGGAATCCTTGATGTTGCAGATAAGTATATGCCTGGGCATGGTATGTTCATGGTAGAACGCACGGGAACTGCTTATTTTGTACTGGATAAATTTAAGCAAAAAATGATGTATCAGATTTTCCCGTTCATCAATAATCTTTCATCCTTGGGGATTTTACGCGGGAATATCGAGGTATATGAGAAGGCACTTGAATCCAAGCTTAATACGGGAATATCCAGCTTGAATCGTATATCTGACATTCGCAAGGTTATGGTTAATTCAGGCGAGCGTGTTGAACCATATTCGTTGGAAGATACCATAAGTTACTATGACACCGAGATTATCTCTAACCGTTGTTCCGATTATAAAGGTCTTTTGGAGAGTGTTATAGATGCGATTGTGTTGAATGGTGTTTTTCCGTGTGATATCGCAACCGATTCATTGTTATTCAACATTGAGGTTGCATCTGTTCCGAGTAAATCTGTTCCGGTAGCATACGCCTCATATTTGGTAAAAATGAATGATGCACCAAGTTTTTACTATGAGACGGCAGTCAAGGGCAAAGACAGGAGAAATCCTCATGCGTATTATTCAACTCGCCCAGGAAATGTAGGAAGATGGGCAGAACACACAGATGTAGCAGCCTATGAAATTTCATACACAGACGGTTCTCCGAGCGATACATACCTTCCTTTGAACGGTTTGCGACTGCATACTTTTACAGTCAACAATGTTTGCAAAGATAATAACCCCGCAGAAATCTATGGTGCCGTATACAGATTGTTGCTATATTATTTGAAACTTTATGAGATGAATATTTCCTTAGTTAAAGGTCACAGCGAAGTATATGGTGACTTGAATGCATTGATACATTTGGAAATAAAGTATCTCGAAGCTTTACACGCAGGATTAAGGAATGTTACTGCATCAACACAAACCGAACGAGAAAAAGCGCGGATTGATTATTTCGGTACAAAAATGAGAAATTTGCGTACATTATGGACTCAGTGCGGCACTCAAATTCGAGTTGATAAAGAAAAATTCGATGCTTTAGTTCTGGGCGTATCAGCGTTCAGTACTGACGCATATGAGGATATTTTCAATGTTACGAATGATACGGAAAAAATCATAGAGATAAAAGGAGTTGTAAAAATGACTGATTTAAAAGATTATCAACAAATTATGGAGAATATTGGTGTCCGTCAGATGGTATTCCAAGGCCCTCCTGGCACTTCAAAAACTTTTGAAAGCAAGAAATTTGTGCTAAAACAATTAAATCCGGAATCTGATGTATTGGCAGCTCGTTTTGTTAGCCAGGAAGCTATTTCTGCTGCATTGGATGAATTTAAACTGAACGAAAGTGATTATGCCGATCCTTCGTCCTCTTCCAAGTTATTGACTGGTGGATGGGATTTGGTTCAGTTTCATCCGTCATACGGTTACGAAGATTTTATCCGAGGCATTGAAGTAAAAGCTGATGGAGGCCTTCCTTCCTACAATAGCGTAAACAGAATTTTGGGTAAAATTGCTGAGTTTGCTAAGATTGCAGAAAAAGCTAATCCTGATGAACCCCCGAAATTTTACCTTGTCATTGATGAGATAAACAGAGCTAATATTGCCACTGTTTTTGGTGAGTTGATTTATGGTTTGGAATATCGTGATAGCAAAGTTTCTACTCCTTATGAAGTAGAAGACAAAGTAAGCACTCTGGTATCAAGAACAAAGGATATTGTTCTTGGAAAGAATCTATTTATTGTCGGCACCATGAACACTGCTGACAAATCTATTGACTCGATTGATTATGCTATCCGCAGACGTTTTCTTTTTGTTGATAGCCCAGCAGACAGAAATGTAGTTATTAACTGTTATCAGAACGCCTCTGAAAATGACGATGAGAATTCTATCGAATTATTGGTATTCGATGCAGTACAGGCTATATTTGATAACGAAAGCTACTTCAATGATGAGTATCAGAAAAGTGATGTGCGCCTTGGACATACATATTTCCTTCGTAAGCGCAAAGAGGGTTATGAAGAAGATTTTGTGGAACGTTTCGTTTTTCAGATTATTCCTATCCTCAGAGAATATGTGAAAGATGGCATCTTGGATACTATAGAGGATTTGATAGCAATTGAACACACTCCTTCTGAAATTAGAGACGCCACTGACCGTAGTGAGAGAGTACGTTTCATCAGTGATAATATCATGTTGTATGCGAAGGAATTCGGAAACATGACTCGTGCAGGAAAGCGTATTGACAATGAATATGTTGGAACTTTTGTTGAAGAAGTGAGGACGAAGATAGGATATTAATTAGGAAGGTGATGTTGTGGCACGAGATGTAATAATACACCAAATAAATGACTGGTCTGTATTGAATAGCAGAGATGAGGTATGGTCTAAAGTTGACCTGTCGACTCCAGAACTTAACTTTGGCATTCATAAATTTCAAGGTCGAATTTGGAGTAGCGGTTATGTTGGCGTTGGAAGGCTTTATGACAAGAATGGTCGCTATCTACAATCATCCGGCGAAGAACACATCGTTGTAGTAAATTCGCAGTATGGTATGGAACCTTGGCATATGCTTGAGACCGTGATGACTGATGATGAATACGATGATTATATTGCTGAAATGGATGCGGATGGGAGGTCTTTGTTCCAAGTGTTCTATGACCAGCCTCTTATTAAGCTTTCTCAAGACATAGAACAAGATGGAGAACTTTTATACGCATTAAGTTTTGTTACGTCCTGTTATGGTTTGTGCAAAAAGGGTTTGAAAAGAACAATGTTCCATCAAGAAGAAAATTATTCTTCAAAGGTCAGAGGGAAAATTGAAATCCAAAAAAATATACGCATGAACACTTGTAAGGGAAGAAATGACAGGTTCTATTGTAAATATATTGATTTCACCGAAGACAATATCGAGAATAGGATTTTAAAGGCTACTTTGATTAAATGCAAGGAAATTATAGGTAGACGTTTTCCTGCTACATCAGAAGTGTCAAAACGAGTGGCTTACTGCATGAATTCATTCCGACGGGTTAAGACTGTTCGTATCAAGACTAGTGATTTTAATGGTGCGGATGCATCAGGGCTGTATATGTATTACAAACCGTTGCTACAACAGGCAAGATGCATATATGGTCAAAAATACTACGCTTATAAAACCGAAGAAGGTCAATCGATTGCGAAAAGTGTTTTTACAATCCCATATATGATTAATATGGAGGCTTTGTTTGAGTTTTATACTCGTATTGTTCTTAAGAGAGCAATTGACTCAAATAAATATTCGTTAGACCGCTATTCGAAAAGACTTTTTATTCAAAAGGGGGTTGCAGACATTTCAGAAGTTGAACGAGGCATACATTTGATGCCGTATTGTATTCCTGACATTATTATTCGTGATAATGACACGCAGAATCCAGTTGCTGTTATAGATGCAAAATACAAGCCGAATACCAGAAGCGCCAGAGCAGATACACATCAGCTACTTTCATATGTACTTCTAACAGGTGTAAAGAAATGTGGCTTTGCATTTCCAGGTGCAGAAAGTAAAGCAAAGATTATGCGTTCAACAGAAACAGCGGCACTTCCTTTAGCAGTTGATTCGATCGATTATTACGAATTGATTTTTGGTAATGATTCCGACAATGTGGCTGAAGCATTGCGACCGATACTACCATGAGAGGAATTGTGATGAAATACTATACTGTATATCGTGAAGATACCGAAGAGATAATTGCGTTTGGTAATGCCGTTCAGTGTGCAGAGATTCTTGGTCTAAAGGATGCACGGTAGTTTCATGCCTTTGTTTCAAAAACTCGCGCTGGATTGAGAAAACGATATAAAGTGGTAATAGAGGAAGATGACGAGGAATGAAAAAGACCGTTTAAAATGAGAACCTTTTAAGGAGGGTAGATTATGGCAGCACATCGTTCATTTGCTGAATATGTAAAAAAGAAATTTGATAATAATTTCTGGACGGCTGCCGAAAGCTACCTGGAGGCAAACCTTGATTCCTTGGGTATTGAGTTAAGAAGAATCCATCGTGCCGGAGAGACAGAGATTTCAGATGTCAAGGTAGAACACGTGTGGGTTGAAGACAAACCAGGCATGGAGGTTCATTTCGATGTGGCCATTTCCATTTGGTTTGAAACCCATGAGGGAGATTACCATTACGACGATTATGATGAAAATATCGTGTGGATGGTGGCTCACTGCCGTGGTGATCTGGATAAGAACCTGAATGATTTTGAAATCTTGCGAGTTTCAAAATACAATGGTAAAAGCCGTGTTAAAGACCCGATGGATAATTCTCTCGTGCCTATTATCCCATATGAAAAGTTGGATGCTGTAGCAACAGCATTCTTGCAGGAATATTATCCGGCTGCACTTCGCATTCCAATGCGTGGTCAAGACCCTGTATGGGTTGACCCGACAGAACTTGCAAAGAACATGGGGTTAACCGTCAGAAAGCAGCGTATTCGTGAAGATGGTTCTGTATTTGGACAGATTTATTTTGATGATACCGATACAGTAATGTACGATGAAAACGAGGATGCAGATGTTCCTACGCACATCCAAGGGAAAACAATTGTTGTAGATCCACAGATATATTTGCTCAGAAATCTCGGCTCGTTTAACAATACCATTGTCCATGAGTGTGTTCATTGGGCGAAGCATCGCAAGGCATTCAAACTGGAACAGCTATTCAATACGGATGCCTCTTACATTAGTTGCGAGGTTGTTGGCGATGCAGATTCCCGCATATCCATAAAATCCACAAAATATATGGAAACGCAGGCTAATCAACTTGCACCGAGAATCCAGATGCCGAAGGAACCTTTTACAATAAAGGTTAAAGAATACATAGCCTATTTCATGAGACAGACCGATGCAAGGCATACGGTTGATGTCATGGAAATGGTAATCGGGGCATTGGAGCGGGATTATAGTGTTTCGAGACAAGCTGTAAAAATCCGATTGGTAGAGCTTGGCTTTGAAGAAGCCATCGGCACATTTAACTATGTTGATGGGCACTATGTAAAGCCACATGGTTTCCGCAAGGGTGCTATTAAAGTTAATCAGACATTTACTTTGAGTGCCCAGGACGCTGCAGTTCAGCGATTTATGAATTTGGAACTCCGTGAAAAGACCGCAAACGGTGATTATCTTTTCGTGGATAACCATTTTGTTTATAACGCTCCCCTATATGTCGGTTATAACGAAGATGGCAAACTTGAACTGACCGATTATGCCCGAGCACATATGGATGAATGCTGTCTTGCTTTTGATATGGAAATCACAAGCAAGGTAGAATCCACATACCATACTGCCTGTTTCCTTAATCGTGAGTCAAGCGATGTAACCTTTGACATTACATATCACAACGGATATCAAAACGCACCGCAATCACGCCAGGTAGAGATGAGAAAAAAGCAACAGGCTGAATGGTTGGAAATTCGTAGACAGATGACGGATGACCCTGAACAGTGTATGGATTTATTGCTTGATTGGCGTGGAATGAAATATACGGACCTTGGTGATGCGATTGACCGTGACCCTAAAACAATCAGCCGAACAGTGAAAGGGACAACAAATCCATCTGTTGAAACAGCGGTTCTTATTTGCTTTGGCATGAACCTCCCTCCTGTTATCAGTGAAAAGTTGCTGGATGTTTTGAGTTGCAAGTTAAAGCCTATGAATCCAGATCATCAGTGGATTAGCGAGGCTTTGCACGTAAAGTATCCGGAGCCAGTGTGGGCGGTCAGAGAGTATTTGGAACAGTATGGTGTAAAAATTTAAAAATTTTTTTCATAAAAAAACGGACATGGCGTGTCCGGTATACGAGAAGGGCTTGTGAAAAGTAGTCACAAGTTCTTCTTTTTTTTATTTACAAATTTGCGTGGCGATTTGCTTGACGTTTGCGTAAAAATTGATTATAATAATTGCGCAAGCAACCGACACGCAAAAAACAGGAGATGATGATTTTGAAAAAGAAGAACTATATATTTAAGAAAACACATGAAATGGACAAGGATAAATTTGCAGAGCTGCTTAATGCTGCAAAGGGTGCGAGAACAATGAAGGACTTTTCAGAAGTTTGCGGTGTAAACCCCTCAACATTCACTCGCATTAATCAAAAAGCAAACAAGGGGTCGAGTTCCACGGAGTTGCTTGAAGCTATTGCTGAAAATGCAGCGCCTAATAGTGGTGTAACAATTGAGGCTTTGGCAGATGCAAACGGATATACTGCTGAAAAAGACTGGGGACTTAAAGCACTCAAGTTGACTACAATGGGAACGAATATTGAAATATTGGTTAGAAATGTACTTGTTCAAGAATTGGTAGACCGAAAAGCAGAAGTGCGTATGGGAAATATCAGATATAACTTTGGTAAGACTATGGCGCTTAGTCCAGACGCACTTATTATGACAGACGCTTTCGGACATAAGGACGAAGTATGGTTTGTCGATTCTATTGCCACAACTATGGATACAAAGACAAAATCGGTAAACAAAACAACGCTGAAACGAATGGCATTTGATAGATTAAGCCGTTTTGTGTTCATCTCCATGAATAAAATCGAGTTATTTAGGCCCTCTCGTTTCTCGTTAGTTTTCCTTGATAAAGAGATATTCAACTTGGTTGTAGAGGAGTTTTCAGAAACCCTTGTACCGACATATATCTCGTTGATATTGATTGACACACTTAATAGCACTATCAGCGATGAGTTCGTTTTACCACAGATTTCAGGCGATGCACAGGATTCATATTTTATGAGCACACCTGTAACTGAAGATGAAAATGTGGAATATCTGACAAGTGGCGATGATGAAATCGAAGATTTCGAAGGAGGGATTTAATGAAGAAGATTCCGATTAGAAATTTACACAGCGACAAGCAAGTTCCTCCCCGTTTCTGCGATGTTGTCATCGATAACGAAAAAGTCTTCCTTGAAAAGAAGACTGATAAAAACAAATACGAAAAAATCCCCTGGGAAGACGTGGTTTACCAGGTTGAGGTTGCAAAGGCCTCGAATTAGTAAGCAATAGGAACTACCGCAAACTGCCCCGATTATTATATTGTGGAGCTAAAGCCGGAGTTATCTACAAAAAGCCTTTATAGGCGAAGTAGGTAACTCCGGCTTTTTTTGCATTTTTCAGCGGACATGGCATGTCCATCGAAGAAAAAAATTTCAGCGTAAACTATGAATAAAAACGCTTGACATTGAGACGGGTACACAGAAATGCGTATCCATCTGAGTGCCAGACACTCAAATAAAAAAATTTCAATGCCCGAAGTGGTCGATCTTAAGGCGGTGGGATACATCAAGAGTCAAATTCACGGTACAGCCGTGGACTGATTGTCAGGGAAGGAGGTGATTCAAATGGCAAAGAACACAAAACAGACATCAAGAACTGTTGCTTCTAAAGCAAGCAAGGTTCTCCGTGATGGTCGCTACAGCAAGACCTCAAAGTCTGTAGCTGGAAGTGCGTTATCACAGGCTAGGCCTAAGAAAAAATAGGTCAACAAAAAAGTGGGCAGAGAAGGATTTGAATAATCCGCCTGCCCCTCCCGAAAGGGAGAAAATAATTCTTCGTCAGAGCTTTAGCAACGTAACGACTGATTGACAAAAGAACACATGTTCGATATAATAAATCATCGCTACATTAGGATTAGGTCACGGAACAAGTGCAAAGGATAATGAAATCATAATGGTCAGTTTGACTTTCCCTTTGGCTGGCCTCTTACGGGAGGCGAAGATGGATGCAGGAAATGCATGTGGCTTGTCCATGTTGTAAAAACAAAAGATTGTTTGACGCAGATCCAGAAGAAACAGTTGGAATCATCAAAATAAAATGTCCGATGTGTAAATCTGTGATTGCGGTCAGCTTTCGTAATCAGAAAGTTCGTACTGAGCGAATCGCCGCACGATAGTAATCGTAGCAAGCAAGGCCTGACGAAGTATAGGTGTTAAAAGCACCTGTATTTTGTCAGGCTTTTTTTGTTGCTCTGGCAAAGCAAAGAGAATTTAACATAAGTACTTCTGACACCGAGATGAGGCTGCAAGCCTTTGTAACTTCATCTGAGTGCCAGACACTCAAAACCTGTCTTAAGGTTCATCCCCTGATCAAGGATGCCCAGAGCTGAGAGACAGAAGCAAATTAATAACAGTCAACCCACTGGGACGGTTGGCCATTTAAGAAGTGAGGATTCATTCTTATGGCCAATATTTATGGGAAGTTCCGTGTGGATTCTCACTTCGATTTTAGATCGAAGGAGGATCTATCATGGAAAATTTACAGACAAAAAGTGAAAAGCAGTATTACATACCTATGGAGGTAAATGAAACATCAAAGGAATTCATAATTGCAAACGGTTTTAACTTATCGACCGATGCTGTATGGACCAAGATTGGACATCGAACAGTTCGTGCTATTATGATTCCGGCAACGAAGGAACAGTACTTGGAATACATGAGACCTTTGTGGCGAGAGGACAAGCAGGGACAGAGGGTAAGCAAACAGGAAGACGAAAGTAAAATGCAGCCAGTATCATTGGATCAGCTTTATGAGAGTACGGAATACGAAGTATCCGATGGAGTCGATTTAGAAGCCAACCTTATAAAGCTGGAGATGATTGCAGAACTTCATGCAGCACTTGATGAGCTGGAGGAAATGGACCGTACCATTATGAAGATGTTCGGAGATGGTGTCACAGAGCAGCAGATTGCAGAGGTGGTTCATTTATCACAAAAGGGTGTCAATAAGAGAAAAAAGAAGGTTTTTGTTAAGCTTAAGACAAGACTGAAAGATTTCGAATAACATACATCCGGTCTGCTCATCACGATAAATTTTCTGGTGAGCAGATTTTTTCAAAAATATTTTTAGAAATGGTACTTAAACCAGGACTGAATGTCCTTTCACTGTCAGAGAGGCAGTGAAGCCACTCGGAAAGGACGGTGTCAAATATGACAATCAGATGCAGAACAGGCACTGAAAAGTGCAGCAGCAGTCAGCTTGATGCAGAGCTTGTTGCAATCAGTGTAGTGTCAAAAAGGCTTGCTGAGAAATTAAATGTACTCAGCAAACAGGGAAAAACAGGGGAAGGAGGAAAACCAAATGGGCAAGGTCAACGAATTATCACAACTTATCGAAGAACTGAACAGATGTGGTAACACACTCATCGTTATCTCAGAAGAACTAAAGAATCTCTTTAGTGGTTCGGAAGATGCGAAGAAAACAGAACCGAAGACCAAGACTGCAGAAAAAGCATCGAAGGAAGAAAAGACACTTTCTTTGGAAGATGTAAGAGCAGTCATGGCAGATAAATCCAGAAAGGGATATACGGCAGAAGTTAAAGCGCTCCTTACAAAGCGTGGTGTAAACAGACTTTCAGACATAGATTCGAAAGAGTATGTAGCGCTTCTTGCAGAAGTGGAGGTGATTGGAAATGCCAGATAAACATGCAGTTCTTTCTGCTTCATCCAGTCACAGGTGGCTTGCCTGCCCGCCATCGGCACTTCTTTGTGCCAAGGAAAAGGACAAGCCTAGCGAATTTGCCCTGCAGGGCACAGATGCTCATACGCTCTGTGAACATAAGCTAAAAACAGCACTGGGGCAGCAGTCGAAGGATCCAACCGAGGATCTTACCTTCTTTGATGAAGAGATGGCAGACTGTACGGATATGTATGCACAGTATGTAATGGAGCAGTTATCCGCAGCAAAAGAAAAGTGCAGTGATCCCATTGTTCTTGTTGAACAGCACCTGGATTTTTCACAGTGGGTGCCAGAGGGATTTGGCACCGGAGACTGTGTCATTGTTGCAGATGAAACGCTGACCGTAATCGATTTTAAATATGGAGTCGGGATTTTGGTTGACGCAGAAAACAATCCGCAGATGATGTGTTATGCACTGGGTGCATTATCCCTCTTCGATGGGATCTACGACATCAAAGATATTACAATGACAATCTTTCAGCCAAGAAGAGAACATGTCAGCACCTTTTCAATTTCAAAGGAAGCATTGCTTTCCTGGGCAGAAAAAACACTTGCACCAACAGCTGAACTGGCAGCAAAGGGCGAAGGCGAATACAAAGCTGGAAGTCACTGTCAGTTTTGTAAGGTCAAAGCGACCTGCCGAAAGAGAGCGGAATACAACCTGGAACTTGCTCGTTATGATTTTGAGATGCCAGAAAGTCTTGAAGATGATGAAATAGAGATCATTCTTGCAAAAGCAGACGAACTGGTATCCTGGGTAAACGATATCAAAGAATATGCTCTTCAGAAGGCAGTCAGCGGTAAGGAGTGGAAAGACTGGAAATTGGTCGAAGGCCGTTCCAACCGTAGATATGTAAACGATAAAGCCGTAGCAGAAAAAATAGAGAGTGTCGGATATGATCCGTATGAGAAAAAGGTGATCGGCATTACCGCTATGACAAAGATGCTCGGTAAAACCAAGTTTGAAGAATTGCTCTCTGGATTAATTGAGAAACCACAGGGTAAGCCAACTTTAGTACCAATGTCGGATAAGCGTCCGGCAATGAAAAATACAGCATTTAATGATTTTAAGGAGGACAACTAATATGTCAAAGAATTATAAGAACCCAACCAAAGTAATCACAGGACCTAAGACAAGATGGAGCTATGCAAACGTATGGGATCCGAAGTCAATCAACGGTGGTACACCGAAGTACAGTGTAAGTCTCATCATTCCGAAGTCGGATGTGGCAACGGTAAAGAAAATCGAAGCCGCTATCCAGGCAGCATATGAGGAAGGGGAATCCAAGCTCAAAGGAAACAGCAAGTCGGTGCCTTCTCTCAAGGTACTTAAAACTCCGCTGAGAGATGGAGATTTGGAACGTCCGGACGATGCAGCTTACGCAGACAGCTATTTTATTAATGCCAATTCTGCGTCCGCACCGGGAATTGTAGATGCAGACCGTCAGCCGATCTTGGAACGCTCTGAAGTGTACAGTGGTGTCTATGGTCGTGCCAGCATCAACTTCTATGCCTTCAATTCTAACGGCAATAAGGGTATTGCCTGCGGCCTTAACAATCTGCAGAAGATTGCCGATGGAGAGTCTCTTGGTGGCAAGTCTAGAGCAGAGGATGATTTTGCAGATGATGACGATGATGACTTCTTATCTTAAGAAAGGATGGTAAAAACATATGGAAACAGTACAGACAATTTTGGTAATCGTATTACTCGCAGTGTGGTCATGCTTTAGCATTTCGATTCTGATTACATCAATTCAGAATCTGCTTTATGATCGCAGACGTGAAAAGAGAGAGATCGAAAAAGAGAAAAGAGATCTTGAATATCATGAGAAAAGAATGAACGATTTCAAGTAAAACAAGTATAAAAGATGGTGGGGCGGCAGGAACAATCTTGCCGCATTGCTTTTTAGGATGGTGACAAAATGACAAAATTATCTATAGATATTGAAACATACAGCGATGTGGATCTTAAGAAGTGCGGTGTATATAAGTACGTGCAGTCTCCGAATTTTGAAATCTTACTGTTTGGATATTCCGTAGACGGAGAGGCGGTGCGAGTGGTTGACCTAGCACAGGGAGAAGAAATACCGGATAAAATCATAGATGCACTGACGGATGATACAGTGACAAAGTGGGCATTTAACAGTCAATTTGAAAGAATCTGTCTGTCAGAATATCTAAGAAGATGTTATCCGCAGAAGTTTATTAGCTACAGCATAGAGAAAGACACAGTGGGAGATTATCTTTCTCCGATTTCATGGAAGTGTACGATGACCTGGTCTGCCTATATGGGTCTGCCACTGTCACTGGAGGGTGCAGGAGAGGTATTAGGGTTGTCCGAACAGAAGCTGAAAGAGGGAAAAGATCTCATCCGATATTTCTGCGTTCCTTGTAAGCCAACAAAAGTTAATGGTGGAAGAACACGAAATCTTCCAGAGCATGATAAAGAGAAGTGGGATGCGTTTGTAAAATATAATATCCGTGATGTTGAGGTGGAATTGGCTATTCAAAGGAGATTATCGAAGTTTCCAGTACCGGATTTTGTGTGGGAAGAGTTCTGGCTTGACCAAGAGATCAATGACAGAGGGATTGCTCTTGATATGGCTGTTGTAGAAAATGCGATTGCATTTGATAAATGCTCAAAAGATAAGCTGACTGCAAAGATCAAAGATGCTGCTGGCATCGAAAATCCCAACAGCGTGATACAGATGAAAGCATGGCTGTCAGAGAACGGTATTGAGACAGACAGCCTAGATAAGAAAGCAGTGAAAGAACTAATTGGAAGTACTCCTGCTCATATTCGTGAAGTCTTGGAAATCAGACAGAAGCTTGCGAAATCTTCTGTGAAGAAATATCAGGCAATGGAGAATGCGGTATCTAAAGATCACAGGGCAAGAGGAATGTTTCGTTTTTATGGCGCAAACCGAAGTGGCAGGTGGGCAGGACGGATGATTCAGCTGCAGAATTTGCCACAGAATCATCTGCCGGATTTAAGAGAAGCAAGAGAACTTGTAAAAACGGGAAACCATGAAGCAATGGAGTTCTTATACGATGATATTCCGGATACATTATCTCAGTTGATCCGTACTGCGTTTGTGCCAAGAGAAGGTATGAAATTCATTGTGGCTGACTTTTCTGCCATTGAAGCAAGAGTGCTTTCTCACCTTGCTAAAGAAGAATGGCGAAGTGAGGTCTTTAAGAACAATGGAGATATTTACTGTGCATCTGCATCTGCCATGTTTGGTGTTCCGGTGGAAAAGCATGGGGTAAACGCACACTTAAGACAAAAAGGAAAAATCGCTGAGCTTGCTCTTGGATATGGCGGTTCTGTTGGTGCATTGACGGCGATGGGAGCGCTTGAGATGGGACTGACAGAAGAGGAACTTCAGCCACTTGTGGATTCCTGGAGAAGCACCAATCCGAATATTGTCCAGTTCTGGTGGGCGGTGGATCGATGCGTAAAAAAGACCATCAAAGAACGTATCGACACAGAGACACATGGCATTCATTTCTATTACAAAAGCGGGATGCTGTTTATTGAACTTCCAAGTGGCAGAAGACTTTCCTATGTGAAACCAAAGATGGGTGTCAATAAGTTCGGAAGTGAATCAGTAGTTTACGAAGGTGTCGGAGGAACGAAGAAGTGGGAACAGATCGAAAGCTATGGTCCCAAGTTTGTGGAGAATATCGTCCAGGCAATTAGCAGAGATATTCTTGCCTATGCAATGAGAACTTTATCGCATTGTTTTATCTGTGGCCATGTGCATGATGAGCTGATTATTGAATGCAGCAAGGATGTATCCCTTGATGCTATTTGTGAGCAGATGGGTAGGACGCCACCTTGGATTCCGGGACTTCTTCTTCGTGCGGATGGATACGAATGTGATTTTTATAAAAAAGATTGATATAGCGGTACTTAAAACAAGGGTTTATGTCCTTTCACTGTCAGAGGGCATGAACCCTTAATTTTTCAGATGGAGGTAACGCTATGTTTTATGTAAAAGAAACGATGGGAGATGCAGTAGAAGTCAAGATTGAAATCAATGACGAGAATGTATTTTGCAGATGCCCGCATTGTGGGTCTGAGGTACAAGTGGATTTGCAGGATATCTTAAACGATGAAGACAGTGATCTCTTTGGAACAGCGGTATTGTGTGAAAACTGTACGAGAAGAATGATGGGAGGAGAACTGGATGTCAATTAGTAAATACAACAGCGAAGGCTACTATGACCCGACCACCTATGAAGACTTGAAAAATATAGAAAAGGAAGAACGAAAAATGGCCGGGTTATATAAGCCGGATGAGTTTAGGCCGCTTGTATATATTTGTAGTCCATATAGAGGAGATACGGAGAAGAATACCGAAAAAGCAAGAAAGTATACACGTTTTGCGGTAGAGAGCAAAGCTATCCCTATGACACCACATCTTCTGTATCCACAGTTCATGGATGACAGTAATCCAGAAGAACGGTACCTGGCAACCCATATCTTCAACTATGTATTGATTGGTAAGTGTCAGGAGGTGTGGGTGTTTGGAGAAGATATTTCAGAAGGCATGGCTCGTGAGATTGCATTGGCAGAAAAACGCAGAATGAAGGTCAGATATTTTACAGAAACGATGGAGGAGGCTAAGAGATGAAGCTAACAATATATTCAGCTAATTGCGTAGGCAATGCTGCCAATGCAATATATCCCAACAAGGCGGAGGTAGAAAACAAGGAAGATATGATGGCGGTCATTTCCCGTGACCATGTATGTGGGAAGTTCAAGAATTGCCATCGTTCCATAGATGATTTTTTATCCTCTGATGTAGAGGTCATGGACTGTGATAATGAACACAGCGATAATCCAGAAGATTGGATCATGGCTGAAAAATATGAAGAACTCTTTCCGGATGTTTCATATATTTTAGTTCCCAGCAGAAATGATGGAAAGGTGAAAGGCAAGCGGTCTGCAAGGCCAAGACATCATATTTACTTTCCCCATAGCAAGATCATAAGTGCCGATGAGGTCGCGGGCATCAAAACAAGACTGCAGGAGTATGCACCATTTTTTGATGATAACGCATTGGATGCGGCAAGGTTTATTTTTGGATGTAATCCGTCAGATATTGTTTGGCATGAAGGAAGCAGAGACATTGATGAGTTCTTGGACGAAATGGACTTTGCGGAATATGACCAATCTACACAGAGCATTGGTGAAGGCTCCAGAAATAGTACCATGAGTCATATTGCAGGAAGGCTGATCAAACGATACGGAAATACAGAAAAGGCACATGATATTTATCTTGAAAAGGCGCAGCTTTGCAGTCCGCCGCTTGAAGACAGCGAGCTTGCACTTATTTGGAGCAGTGCTGTGAAGTTCGGAAAGAAGGTGCAGGCACAGGTCGGATATGTATCTCCAGAAGATTTTAATAAGGGCTTTAGTCTGAAACCGGATGATTACTCGGATATTGGACAGGCAAAGGTACTGTCTCGTGAGTATGCCGGTGAGCTTGCATTTACCGACTCCACAGATTATATGCGATATGACGGTACGCATTGGGCAGAGTCCAAGCAGTTGGCGGTGGGAGCCTGTGAGGAGTTTTTAGATGAACAGTTAAAAGAAGCAACAGTGGCTGTAGAGAAAGCAAAGAAAATGCTCCTGGATGCAGGTGTTGATAAAGAAGCAGTAATGGCAGGTGGTAAAGCTCTGGAAAAAGTCATTGACGAAAGCAGTGAAAAAGCGTTCAAGGAATTTATGATGGCATCGAAATACTATGCTTTTGTGATGAAGCGAAGAGATATGAAGTTCGTGACCTCAGCATTGCAGGCGGCGAAACCAATGCTCCTTAAGAAGATCACTGATTTTGACAGTCAGGAGTTTCTGCTAAATACTCCGATTGCTACATATGATCTGCGGGACGGAAGCAGTAAGGAACATGCGGCAGAAGATCTCATCACAAAGATAACCGCAGTTTCTCCTGGTACAGATGGCATGGATCTATGGTTTGATGCTCTGGACAGCTTTTTCTGCAGTGATAAGGAGCTGATTGAATATGTGCAGCAGATCGTAGGCCTTTCAGCAATCGGAAAAGTGTATGTTGAGGCATTGGTCATTGCATACGGAGAAGGAAGTAATGGTAAAAGTACCTTTTGGAATACCATTGCCAGGGTGCTTGGAACATACAGTGGAACGATCTCCGCAGACGCACTGACCGTAGGCTGTAAGCGTAATGTAAAGCCGGAGATGGCAGAGCTGAAAGGTAAGAGACTGGTCATTGCTGCTGAACTGGAAGAAGGCATGAGGCTGAACACCTCCATTGTAAAACAGCTTTGTTCCACCGATGAAGTAACGGCTGAAAAGAAATATAAGGATCCGTTCAAATATGTGCCGACACATACCCTCGTCTTATATACCAATCATCTTCCAAAGGTGGGAGCTAATGATGATGGTATCTGGCGAAGGCTTATTGTGATACCCTTTAATGCCAAGATCACAGGTAGCAGCGACAGAAAGAATTATGCGGATTATCTGTATGAAAAAGCAGGAGGTGCTGTGCTTTCATGGATCATTGATGGGGCAGAAAAAGCCATAAAAAATAGGTACAAGCTGAAAACTCCGAAAGTAGTGGAAGCCGCCATCAATAAGTATCGTGAGAATAATGACTGGCTTTCTGCTTTTGCTGAAGAATGCTGTGAAGTAGACATCACATACACGCAGAAGTCCGGTGAATTCTATCAAGAATATCGTTCTTACTGTGCAAGGACGGGAGAATACACCAGGAGTACCACTGATTTTTATGCGGCTCTTGAAAATGCAGGTTTTGAAAGAAAGAAAACCAAGGCGGGCATCATTGTGCGTGGAATTCGCTTAAAATCGGACTTTTTGGATAGCTGATAACAAAAAGGTGCAGGTCGTAGAAGGTCTATATATAAAACCCCTTTAGGGCAGATTTTTTGAAAAAATCACTATATATAAAGTTTTAGAAATGATATGCACAGACCTGCACCTTGATTGATTTTGGGAGGTATTTATGAGAGAGAAAGAAATAGAAAAAAGACTTGTGGCAGAAGTCAAAAAGAATGGAGGAATTTGTCCGAAGTTTGTATCTCCTGGATATTCAGGAATGCCGGACAGAATTATTCTTCTTCCGAAAGGCAAGATTGCTTTTGCAGAACTGAAAGCCCCAGGGCAGAAACCGAGGCCTTTGCAGGTCGCAAGGCACAAAATTTTGATGGGACTTGGATTCCGAGTATATATCATTGATGGAACAGAACAGATTAGAGGTGTGATTCATGAAATTAAAAATTCGGTGTGATTGGTGTGGCAAAGAGTTTGAACGTCTAGAATGTAAAATTCGTGGGAAAAGGCATCTATTTTGTTCAAGAGAATGTTTATGGAACTTCAGCAATAAAACCAAGAATCCTAAAGAATATGATTCATTGAAAGATTTCACGAATACCGGTAAGACACTGTCAGAATTGAATAGGCGATTGAATCCTACACGGATGACACCTGAAACAAGGAAGAAAATTCGTAACTCAAGATTAGACAGTGGCAATGGAACCACTTATGCAAAGTATTATGGCAGACATGAACACAGAGTTGTAGCAGAGAAAATCCTAAAAAGACCTCTTAAACCAGGAGAAGTCGTTCATCATCGTGATGAAAATAAAAGGAATAATGCACCCGATAATATTGTCATTTTCGCATCTCAATCTGAACATGCGAAACATCATGCAGAGTTAAATTGGTTTATTAAGGAATTAGAAAAAATGGAAGGAGGTGATGCCGAATGAAGTTCATACCCCACAGTTACCAGAAATACGCAATAGAATTTATCGAAAAAAATCCTATATCCGCATTACTGCTTGATATGGGCTTAGGTTAGGAAAAACGACTATCACGCTGACGGCACTTAATAATCTCTTGTTTGATTATTTTGATGTCCATCGTATTTTAGTAGTCGCACCGCTTCGAGTAGCAAGGAATACCTGGTCCGATGAAATTGAAAAGTGGGATCATCTCCATAATCTTACTTTTGCAATTGCAGTTGGTTCAGAAAAAGAAAGACTGGAAGCACTTAAAAAACAAGCAGACATCACAATGATCAATCGTGAAAATCTACAGTGGCTGATAGAAAAGAGTGGACAACCCTTTGAGTACGACATGATGGTAATTGATGAGCTGAGTTCCTTTAAGAATCATCAGGCAAAGAGATTTAAAGCCCTGATGAAAGTAAGACCAAAGGTTAAAAGAATCGTGGGACTTACAGGAACACCGTCAAGCAACGGTCTGATGGATCTGTTTGCGGAATTTAAAATCCTGGATATGGGTATGAGGCTTGGAAGATTCATCGGTCAGTATAGAAATACATATTTCAAGCCGGATAAGGTGAATGGTCCTATCGTTTACAGCTATAAGCCACTTCCTGGAGCAGAAGATGCTATATACGAAAAAATATCGGACATTACCATTTCCATGAAGGCAGCAGATCATTTGAAAATGCCGGAACTGGTAAACACGAAGTATATGGTGCATCTTTCCGAAAAGGAGAAGAAAAAGTATGAAGATATGAAAGCAGAGCTTGTTCTGGAACTTCCAGAAGGAGAGATTACAGCAGCAAATGCCGCATCTCTTTCCGGAAAGTTATCACAGATGGCAAACGGAGCAGTTTATGCAGATGATGAGAGTATTCTTCCCATTCATGACAGAAAGCTGGATGCACTGGAGGATATTATCGAATCGGCAAACGGAAAGCCACTTCTTATTGCATACTGGTTCAAGCATGACCTTATACGGATCGAGCAGCGTCTTACAGAAAAGAAGATCTCATTTCAGAAACTTGATAGTGATGCCAGTATGAAAAAGTGGAATAAGGGAGAACTTCCGGTGGCACTGATCCACCCGGCATCCGCAGGACATGGATTAAATCTTCAATCCGGAGGATCTACCCTTGTGTGGTTTGGAATTACCTGGAGTTTGGAACTTTATCAGCAGACAGTAGCAAGACTCTACAGGCAGGGTCAAAACAGCAGAACGGTTACAGTAATCCATATTCTGACTCAGGATACGGTGGATGAGAAAATCATGAAGGCACTGGCAGAGAAAGACAGCACCCAATCGGCACTGATCGATGCGGTAAAAGCAGAATTGTAAATCTATGACAATCAGAGTCAATCCGAGGGAAATTTATATTTTCGGAGGTTCGGCTTATGACAGCAAAAGAATTTTTAAATCAGCCCTTTGACTTGCAAAGGCAGATTCGCATAAAGGAGAAAAGAATCCAATGTTATCGTGAACTCGCATGCAGTGTTTCTTCTCCGGGATTCGAAGAACATTATTCCAGCAGTCGAAATACAAAAGCACCATTTGAAAGATATCTTGATAAGATTAATATTCTGGAAGAAGAACTGATAAGAGATTATTCTGAATTGGAAAAACTGAAGCATACGGTTGATGTAGCCATTGATGGAATGGAAGATCCTATAGAAGAATTGGTTCTTCGCTACAGGTATTCCAAGCTGATGAAGATTGATGATATTGCGGCGGAAATGCAGTATTCGGTCAGATGGATTAAGCGAGTACATGCCAGAGCATTAGAGCACTTTGAAAGAAGCCACCCTAGTTCACCCTAAAGCCACTGTTAGTTCCAGTGCAAATGCAGTAAAATGATATTGTAGAAAAATATATAAAAACGACAGAGCCTTTGCAGGAGAAATTCCGCAGAGGCTTTTGTTATGCCTAAAGGAGGTGCAGATGTGCCAAAAAGACCAAAGAGTCCTTGTAGTTTCCCCGGCTGTCCAAATCTGACGGATGGAAGGTACTGTGAGAAACATAAGAAGCAAGCGAATCGTTCCTACGAGAAGTATGGCAGAGATAAAGCTGTACGCCGCAGGTACGGACGAGCTTGGAAACGAATCCGTGACAGCTATGTTAAGACCCATCCATTTTGTGAGCTGTGCTTTGAAAAAGGAATTATCGTTCCGGTAGATGAAGTTCATCATAAGAAACCATTGTCGGAAGGCGGTACCCATGACAGAAGCAATTTAATTTCTCTTTGTAAAAGCTGTCATGCCAAAATCCATGCAGAGCGTGGCGATTATCACGGAAGCAAAAAACATCGTGTTTACGGATATGATGACTAGCCCTAGGGGCGGCCAAAATCTCTAGCACCAAGGCCACCGTGGAACGGCGTGGGGTCTTGCGTGTGAAAAATGCGAAATCAAAAGGGTAATAAAGGAGGAACATGAGACGTGCCTACGAAATCAAACAACATAGGCGGCCGTGGAGGCAGAAGGCCAGGTGCCGGACGCAAGAAATCGGCGGTCAAAGAAAAAGCAAATAACGGAAATCCGGGAGGGAGAAAATTGGAAGTTCTGGATATTCCGGATGTGGAAGGTGTGGAGATGCCAAAGCCACACGACTTCCTGTCTGCAGAACAAAGAGACGGATCAGAGCTACAGGCATCCGAGATTTATGAGGAGACCTGGCAGTGGCTAAAGAAAATTGGATGTGCATCGAAAGTATCCCCGCAGCTTTTAGAGCGATATGCGATGTGTTCCGCTCGTTGGATTCAGTGTGAGGAGATGACCAATAAGCTAGGCTTTCTTTCCAAACATCCCACCACACAGAAGCCCATTCCATCTCCGTTTATCAATATTGGCATTAACTATATGAACCAAGCTGTAAGGCTGTGGAATGAAATATTTCAGATTGTGAAGGAGAACTGCAGTACCGATTATGACGATGTTGCTCCACAAAACGATTTGATGGAACGACTCCTAAGAGCGAGAGAAGGGAGAAAGTAAGAATGATTGAAAAAGTAAATCCAAGTCATCCGGATAAAATTTGCGACAGAATAGCAGGTGCTATTGTTGATTTGGCATATAAGAAACAGGAAAATCCGAAGATTGCAGTAGAGGTGCTTATTGGTCATGGCTATGGTCATGTGGTGATTGAGACATCTGTAGATATGGAAAGAGAAGATGTTGCATATATTGTGGAGCGAATTGCTCCGGGCATTCGGGTGTTTATTCAAATCGTGCCACAGGATGTGCATCTGGCGGAAAATCAGTCCAAGGGAATGAGATGCGGTGATAACGGTATTTTTAAAGGGATGCCGCTGACAGAGGAGCAGAAAGCACTCTCTAAGATTGCAAGAGAAATCTACACATCTTATCCGTATGATGGGAAATATATTCTGGATGAAGCAAGACTGATCATCTGTCAGAGCAATGCAAAAACTACAGATTTGAAAAACACATATCCAAATGCGGAAATCAATCCGCTCGGTGATTGGACCGGCGGCATAGATGTAGATTCCGGTGCGACCAACAGAAAGCTTGGAAGTGACATGGCTGAGTCCGTGACGGGCGGAGGCCTTCATGGAAAGGATCTGTCAAAGGCTGATGTATCTGTCAATATCTATGCTTTTCTAAAAGCACAGAAAACGGGTAAACCAGTAGAAATCTGTTGTGCCATTGGTGATGATAAAATCGATGGAATCCCGTATCAGGACATCGTGAATATTGCAAAAGATTACATAGACTCCGTAGGTGGATTTGAAAAATTCGCTGAGTGGGGTCTTTTTTAGTGGAGGTGGCTATGAGTAATAAATGTACACATACACACCAAGCATTAAAAAATATCGATGATATGCTTCGAAAGATAGGAATTAATGAGTATAGATACTGTGTAGAAAATGATTGTTATGTGTGCGACAAGTTCGGACACTTTTTTTCTGTCTGCAAAAGACAATATTCCAAAGTCGGCAACTTAATAGAGAAGTATGAAGTGACACAATTAAAAGGTTCTACTGATAAATACGGGTATCAGACATATAGGATTACTGTTGATGGGATAAAGAAACATCTCAAAGGACATCGAATGATGCTTAATGCATGGTTTGGAGAAAGACCTGAGATGTCTGTCAATCATATTGATGGGAATAAGCAGAATAATGAACTGGTAAATTTAGAATGGTGTACTGTTGCAGAAAATAACGCTCATGCCATTGTTATGGGATTATATGATCCACGTATGAATACAGGAAAGTTGCGAAGAATTTCATCGCAAGAGTGGATGAGTATTTATATTTTGAATAAACATTGCGGATACTCTCTATCTGAGTTAGGCAGAATGAATAACTGTGCTCACGATACTATCAAGAAAGTAATTCAAAAAATAGACGGGATTATGGGAAAGGAGATGGCTCAATATGTATAACAAGGAAACAAATTATTATATTGCTGATATTGATACACTTATCCCTTATATCAATAATGCCAGAACTCATGATGAGAAACAGGTAGCTCAGATTGCAGCATCAATTAAAGAGTTCGGTTTTCTTTCTCCGATTATCGTATCTGGAGATAATACAATACTTTGTGGACATGGAAGATACTATGCAGCTCAAAAGTTAGGACTGAAGAAAGTACCATGCATAAAAGAAGAATACCTTACTGAAACACAGAAAAAAGCCTATATCATAGCAGATAACAAGCTATCTCTTAATGCAGGATGGGATGAAGAACTGTTAAGAGTAGAAATTGAATCTTTGCAAGGTGCTGATTTTGATATTGGTCTTACAGGCTTTGATGAAAATGATCTGGCTGATTTATTCCATACAAATGGAGAAGAAGCTGAAGAAGATAACTTCGATATTGATGGTGAGCTTGCAAAACCGTGTATATCCAAGACAGGAGATATCTGGCGCATAGGAAAACATACGGTAATCTGCGGTGATACTACAGTAGCTGAGACCTATGAAAAGCTGCTCGGAAATACAAAGGTAAATCTTGTATGTACCGATGCACCTTATTTTGTAAACTTGGAAAACAAGTCCGGTAAAATCGCAAATGATAATTTGAATGATAAAGAGGCCTATGAGTTCTTGCTCAAGGCATTTACTAATTTCAAGAATGCAATGGCAAACGATGCGTCTATTTATGAATTCTATGCGACAATGAAGACTCGTGTATTCTATGATGCTTTCGAAGATGCTGGATTCAGAGTGGGAGCGGGGCTTATTTGGAAGAAACCCAGAGCACCATTTATGAGAACTGACTGGAAATTTAATATGGAACCAATCATCTGGGGATGGAAAAGGGATGGTAAACATAAATGGTATGGAGATCAGAAACAGACGGCAGTGTTTGAGTTTGATGGCATCAAGGATTCAGAAAAAGAAGGGTTTGGACATCCAAGTTCTAAGCCGGTTCCGCTGATTGCATATCTGATTTCTCAGTGTACTGCAACCAACGGAATTGTTCTTGATGGATTTCTAGGAAGTGCCACAACGTTGATTGCATGTGAGCAGATGGACAGAATTTGTTATGGCATCGAACTTGAGCCGAAATTTGTTGATGTAGCATGTGCCAGATATGTGGAATACAAAAAGGGTGTCAGCAATGATGTGTATGTGATAAGAAACGGAGAGAAACTTGCTTACTCCGACCTTGTAAAAGAGGTGGAGGGAGCAGATGGAGAATAAGAATTTGACCCTCGGAAGTCTGTTTGATGGTTCCGGGGGGTTTCTTTTGGGAGGACTAATTTCCGGCATCACTCCGATTTGGAGTTCAGAAATTGAGCCATTTCCCATAAGAGTTACAACAAAAAGACTGCCACAGGTAAAGCACTATGGAGATATCTCCAAGATGAACGGAGCAGAGATTGAACCTGTAGACATCATCACATTTGGAAGTCCATGCCAGGATATGAGTATTGCAGGCAAGCGTGATGGACTTGGTGGTTCAAGGTCTAGCTTGTTTTACGAGGCAGTCAGAATCATAAAAGAAATGAGGTGTAAGACAGATGGCAGAAAACCTAGATTTATCGTCTGGGAAAATGTCCCCGGAGCATTCAGCTCCAACAAGGGAGAAGATTTCCGAGCCGTCCTCGAGGAAATCTGTAAAATCAAAGACGGATCAGTGTCAGTGCCTAAGCCTTCAAAGTGGAATCGTGCAGGAAAAATCATGGGAGATGGTTACTCCGTTGCCTGGAGACAGTTTGATGCTCAATTTTGGGGAGTACCCCAGAGAAGAAAACGTATCTACCTTGTCGCAGATTTTGCAGATTGGTGTGCCGGAAAAATACTATTTGAGTCAGAAGGCTTGTCTGGGTATTCTAAGGAGAGCATCCAGTCGTGGCAAAGTTCTGCCTCCGCTTTTAGAGAAGGCACTCAAGATGCAGGCATCGGCTTAATGTTTGAAAACCACGGACAGGATGCAAGATATACGGGTCCTCTTGATGTGTCTCAGACCGTTCTTTCTACTTATGGAACAGGCGGCAACAATCAGCCGTTTGTAGTGGAAACACCAAAGACATTGAAAATCCGAAGTGGATGTGAAGGCGGAGGAAAGGGTCCGCTAATCCAGGAGAACAAGTCAGCAACACTTGGAACAAACAATGATCAGACATTATTCCAGCCTGTTGCTTACGGCATCTGCTCCAAGGACAGTAATTCCATGAAATCTACAAATCCAAACAGTGGATTTTATGAAGCAGATACAAGCAGAACCATTGATGGCAATGGTGGGAATCCCGGCTGCAACCAAGGCGGCATTGCTGTGATTGAAGGCAATGGCACTCGTCCTTCTCATAAGGGTGATGGATATAAGGAATCAGATGTCATGTACACATTAAATGCAACGGAGCAACACGCAGTGGCATTTGCAGATATTCATGCGACACTTTCTGCCAACGATGGACCCAAGGGACCGTCTTCTCAGATGATGGGAAATCCTCATGAAAATTTTGTAGGAGAGCCTGCATATGGTATTGGCAGACCCGCAATGAACCAAGGCTATAATGCAAAGTTCAGTTTCCAGATTGAAGAGGAAGTAGAACCGACTATTGTGGCAGCAGGAGCAAGTGGAGTAGCTCATCCGGTGTATAGTTCATCCAAGGCATCATTTTTTACATCCGCTGAAGAAGAAATGGCAAACACACTCGTTGCCACAGATTACAAGGATCCACCTATCGTTAATGAACCGAGATATATTGTGAGAAGACTTACCCCTACGGAATGTGCAAGACTGCAGGGATTTCCGGATTGGTGGTGTGATGAGCTTGGAACAGAGAATCCTACCGATGAGGATATTTCTATATGGAGAGAAATCTTTCAGACACACACTGATGCACTTGGAAAGAAAACAAAGCCTAAGACAGATAATCAAATCAGAAAATGGCTTAAGAACCCACATTCAGACTCAGCGGAGTATAAGATGTGGGGCAATGGTGTAGCACTTCCTAATGTGGTGTTCGTGCTTTCCGGAATAGCATATTATGCACAAAATCATGATGGATAAATCGGTTCATATTTACTCAGATATTTACAGATATGACTTGCTATTTACGTGATTCAGAGTGATATATGTAGTACCGAAAAATAAAGGAGGTACTCATAAATGAGAGTAGAATTTAACCGAACCGGAGCAGAGAGAAAAGCACTGGTTACAGCAATTGGAGAAATCCTCGGAACAAAGCCAAAGTACAAGGGGATGCCAACAGCTGCTTATGATTTTGGAGGACTCATAGTAGATAAGACCGGAGCCTTGGAATTTGACGAGAATGTTTTTCCGAAGGACATCGAAGAACTGCTGCAGAAACTTGCGGACAGCGGCTTTGCTTCAGAAGAAAAGGAAATACCCGAAGAGCCGGAAGAAAGACCACAGTGCGAAGATGCAGGGCTTACGGTGGCTATTCCGCTTGAGAATGTTTCAGCCGGAAACCTTACGAAGCTGCTTGATGCAAAAGGTGAACTAATTAAGAAAGCCTTGGGAGTGGATGACATTCGAATTGAAATTGATGAGGAAAAAGTTTCATTTCCTTGGTTTTCCGAACTCCCGGATGCAGAAACCTGTCAAGCTTACCAGAATTTCATTGCAGCACTCTGCAAGATGAGTAAAGAACAGAAACGCATCAACTCAACAGAAAAGAAAGTCAGCAATGAGAAATACGCATTCAGATGTTTCCTTTTAAGACTTGGGTTTATCGGTGAGGAATACAAAGCCGACAGAAAGATTCTGCTAAAGAATCTCAGTGGCTCATCTGCTTTCAAAAATGTAGCAAAGAAGGAGGTGTCAGACGTTGGCTTGTTCCCAGTTCGGAAATTGTCAGTACATTTCCGTATAATACTCCTGAT